>MAAC01013689.1_pt1 | contig 273347 bp, 237 predicted proteins | sample 1115981 | NCBI WGS metagenome assembly MAAC01 (sample SAMN04961126, study PRJNA320927) | seawater metagenome | isolation source: sample BD02T64 sea water enriched with oil for 64 days | place: USA:Gulf of Mexico | collected 2013-07-27 | reverse complement strand
GAAACAAATGGAGTCAGAACCATTACTTCATCAGAAAATTTCAAACCAAATCTCTATTTAAACTGAGATGTTGAACTGTTATGAGATATAGATTTTCAATTCACAACATATTTACAAAATTATACATTGTTTGTAGATGGAACGAAGAATATATATTTAAACTATCCGTATGTGTGAAAAATACTAAGTTCAAATGGAAACTGAGATGGAGAGACTATCAAAGTATGAAGTATCTACAATGTAGAAACAAACATGGAAAATACAGAAGTATGATTAAATCTGAATTGATTTACATGAAGAGATGTAACAGCAAAATGAAATATTGTTAATACATCAATATTTGATAGATTAACATTGGATGGTGCATCAATTATTACATGAAACACTATATTAAATTGAGATGTAATAATTACTTGAAGTGGAATATTGAGAAAAACAGAATCAACGTACAACTATTACACATTAACAGTAGATGGAGGTATAGAGAATAATGGTATTATTTGATGATACAACAACAATGCTGCAAAGTTATTTTATGTTCATTTTAAATGAAATGTAGTGAATAATGGTTCATTGAGTTATATATCACAAGCATATTTATATTGAGATGTTACAAACTGAGTTGATTCATCGTGGTCGTGAAATACCTACATTCAAGATACTGAAACAGATGGAGTTAGAACTATTACCTCATCACCAAATTTCAAACCAAACCTTTATTTAAGTTGAGACGTTGAATTACTCTGAGACATAGATTTTCAGTTTACAACATATTTACAAAACCATACCTTGTATGTAGATGGAACGAGGAATATATATTTGAACTACCCATATGTATGAAAAGTATTGAGTTCAAATACAAATTGAGATGGAGAAGCAATCAAAGTATGAAGCATTTACAATGTAGAAACAAATATAGAGAATATAGAAGTATGATCTAATTTAAATGGCTTTACATGAAGAAAAGTACTAGCAAAATGAAATATCGTTAATACATCAACATTTGATATATTAGCATTAGATGGGTTATCAAAAATTACATGAAATACTCTTTTAAATTGAGATGTAGTAGTTACCTGAAGTGGAATATTGAGAAAAACAGAATCAACGTATAATTATTATACATTAACAGTGAATGGGAATGTAGAGAATAATGGTATTATTTGATGATACAACAACAATGCTGCAAAATTATTTTATATTCATTTTAAATGAGATGTACTGAATAATGGTTCATTAAGTTATATATCGCAAGCATATTTGTATTGAGATGTTACAAATGGATCAGATTCATGATGGTCATGAAACACCTATATTCAAGATACTGAAACAGATGGAGTCAGAACTATTACTTCATCTGATAATTTCAAACCAAATCTTTATTTAAACTGAGATGTTGAACTATTATGAGACATCAATTTTCAATTTACAACATATTTACAGAATTATACATTGTATGTAGATGGGGCAAAGGATATATATTTGAACTATCCGTATGTATGAAAAATACTAAGTTCAAATATTAACTGAGATGGAGAAATAATCAAAGTATGAAGTATTTATAATACAGAAACAAATATAGAGAATACAGAAGTGTTGTATAATTTGAATGGATTCACATGAAGAAAAGTACTGGCAAAATGAAATATAGTAAATACATCAACATTTGACAGATTAACATTAGATGGAACATCAATAATTATGTGAAACACTATATTAAACTGAGATGTAGTACTTACCTGAAATGGAATATTAAGGAAAACAGAATTAACGTATAATTATTATACGTTAACAGTAGATGGAGGTATAGAGAATAATGGTATTATTTGATGATACAACAACAATGCTGCAAAATTATTTTATGTTCATTTTAAATGAGATGTAATTAATAATGGTTCATTGAGTTATGTATCGCAAGCATATTTGTATGGAGCATTAGACAACATAAACGGAAACATCTCTACAAACACCTACCTAAAATGGGCTCCAATAGATTCATACTCTGACTACATCCTTTCAATCACATGAGAAGAAGATATAAGTGTCAATAACTCAACTCAATATTTACTTCCAACGGCGATCAAAGAAACTTGAACGAATCTTTACTGGAGAGTAAAATGAGATGGTATTTTATCCGATTCTGATTGGACAGAAGCTAAATGTATCAACGTCCCATGATGTATTCAATGAATTTGACTCGATCAAGTGGCTCCACTTATAGGAAGCCTCACTTCTACACAAACTTCTATAACCCTGATAAACCAAGAATTTATTAATTTCAAAATCGCTTGAATTAAAGATCTTGATGCAGATCAAACTCTCACTTTTTCTTATTCACTTGATGGAACAAATTATATAAATTTCAGTTCCACATGATCTACTCCAATGGAGAATTGAGAATTTAATTTCAATTTAGATCTCTCAAACCTAGAAGATGGAGCAGTAGTTATTTATGCAAAAGTAAATGATGGAATCGCTGATTCAAATATAGCAACTCTTACTTTAAATAAAAATACTCTCCCAGACCCAATTACTATAAACTGAGATTTACTTATAGCTAATCAAGAAGAATATAATCTTTTAAATGGGGCAAATATAACAGTAGAAGGGAATGTAGTAAATAATTGAACTATACTCACTTCATCAGGATGAACTTCAAAAATAACAGCAAAATGAAATATAGAAAATAATTGAAGCTTTGATGTTACTCAGTTATATGTAAATGGTACCCAAGCGAGAACTATCAATTGATCGACACCAATATCATCAGACATGAACTTACAAAGTAACATTACTATAGATGGAGACTTTGTTTATGATGGAGTTATTTATTTAAACGGGTATACATTATATGTAGATGGAACAAAACAAATATCTCTTTGATGAATTAGCTGACATGGAGCAATAGTATCCTCAAATTGAGAATGAAGCTGAGAAAGTATTACTATTAAAACGATTACTCAGGATACAGCACCAATAGTAATTGAAATAGAAAATCTAGAAGTAACGCAAAGTATTACGACACAAACAATAGGAGATACTACAGTAAATAAAGTAGTTGTAAAAACAGTGAACTTAGCTCCGAGTACACCAAGTAATACGGGTGGTGGTTGACCTGCTGTAATTACGCAAACAGTATCTGGAAATATACAAGCAGACATCGTGATTATTTCATCAAACTATGAAATAGATATCACAACAACAACTATTAGCTGAGATGTAATAGTAGATCAAACTATCGAAAATGTTGATGCTACGGTTATCGAAGAAATAGTACAACAAGTGGAACAAGTAAGCACATGATGAGATGTTTTAAACATAGATTACAAACAATGATATACCTACCTTATTTGGGATAGCATAGAAAATGCCGTATCATATAATTTCTATCTTAAGGATGATAGTGCTATACAAGTAGTAGAGCGTTATTATGAACTTGAAATAGCTTCACTTCCTACAGGAACATATAACTGGTATGTAAGATGAGTCTATGCAGATGGAAATCTATCAGATGCTACGACTACTTATCAAGTGAATGTAATAAATGAGAATTTTACTCCAGATTTTTCATACTCTAATTATGTAGAAAATAATGGAAATATTTTCGTTCAGAATAACATTCCATCATGAGAAGAGATTTTTATCTGACCGATCCAAGAAACAAGTACTCAGAGTACGAATAACACAGTATCCCAAGAAATAAATACAGAAGCAACAGCATGAGATCCTGTAAACCTCAACACATGAGAATTTGTATATGATAACACTCTTATGCAATACAAGTCTGTTTGATTTCCATTTGAGTTTAAAATAAACTACCAAAATCAATCCTATTATAACGGACCCCTCTGAAATAATTTTGATTATAATTACAATCAATTTTTAGTTGAAGACAATGATGGAAATATAAACTACCACAATGGGAAGCTTGGAGTATTCCAATTTATAAAATCATGAACTTGATTTTTAGGAAATGAGACTCTTAAATGAACCCTCAGCTTAGCAAATGGAACATACTCTGTGAACTTAAATAACACTACAACTCTCAGTTTTAATAATAACCTAAGACTACAAAGTATCACAGATAATTTCTCAAATACTATGAGTTTTATGTATGATGCAAACAATGCATTAACGCAAATAATAGATACAAACTCGAGAGTATATAATCTGACATATTATGGTCATTCGAGAATCAAAGATATAACTGATTTTAACGGAGATACCGTTGAGTTTATATATTTCTGAACAGGAGAAACTGATGGAGATGAATTTGATTTAAAAACTATTACAACTACGAATACTATAAGCTCAAAAGAAATTAGTTTCACATATACGATGTGAGATACTTTTGAATCGTCTCATAATATACTACAACTTATAGATTCAGAAAATAACATCTATGTAGAAAATACATATAATGGAGATGATAGAGTTGCAACACAAAAGTTTTGAGAAGGAACTATTTGATATACCTATACTCTTGATGCAGAGAATCAAATAACTCAAAACAGTGTCTTAGATAGGGAAGGAAACAATGTCATCTATACATATGATTCAAACTGAAATACCATTGGGAAGATAGTGAAAAAATATACTTGAGACAGTATATACACTTATGAATATGATAATAATAACTATATATCAAAAGAAATCTTACCACTTTGAAATGGATATACATATGACTATGATACGAGATCAAACCTCATAGAAAAGAGAATGAAACAAGATGTTCAGTCAGCTGACTCAGCAGAAGATATAGTATATAGCTATACCTACCACCCCGTCTTTAATAAAATAACTCAAGCTATTGCTCCAAATGGAAGAGTTACAAACTTTGAACTCGATAGTAATGGAAACATCACAAAAACAGAAGTACTTTGAGTGCAAGATTATGATGGAAATACTATAATAGTTATAGAAGAGTTTGAATACAACACACTCTGAGAACTTATAAAAAAGATTGATGGAAATGGATCCGAAACAAGTTTTGAGTATCAGAATGGAAATTTATTAAAAACTGTTAAGTCTCTTTCATGAGAGGAAATAGCTACAAACTATAGCTATGACAATAAGTGAAATATTACCAGTATAACAGATGCAGAATGAAATATTTCAAATCTCAGTTATGATGATTTTAATATGCTTAAAAAGCTTACCACTCCAGAGGGAATCGTAAGTGAATATGTATATAATAAACTGAATAAAAAGACAAACGAGAAAATAATATTATCAGGAACTGAAACTATAGACAGTAGTTATGAATATGACATTTTAGATAATCCTACAAAAATCACAACAGACATAGATGCAAGTAGGCAAAAAATAACAGTGACTCAGTATGATAAAAATTCAAATATTACCGAAATAACTGATGGAAATAATGCCACTCAGAAGTTTGAATATAATGAAGCATGATTTATTATTAAAAAAACAGTCATTCCTACGGAGGCAGGAATCAATCAAAATATCATTACAAAATATGTCTATGACATAAATAATAGACTCATCACTCAAATTCATCCAAACGAGACGCAGACAAAATTTGAATATGATCTCTTTGATAGGATCGAGAAACAAATAGATCCACACTTTACAACTACTCAGTTAGAGTATGATGCATTATGAGGAATAACAGAAGCACGAGTTTCTGATGGAAATAATACTTTAGTATTAAAAGAGCAAAACACATTTGATATATTATGAAGAGTGATTGAAAATAAAAAAATACTCTTAGCCATAAATGAAACAATAACAACAAAAACAAAATATGATGCCATATGAAATATTATAGAAACAGTAGACCCAAAAGGGAACTCTACACTGTACGGTTATGATACTCTCAATAGACTAACAACAGCTACAGATACACTCGGTAATATTATCACCCACAGTTATAATAAAAATGATAAAATAACAGAGAAAAAAATAGTTTGAACAACAGGGAAGACTATAGGAACGAGTTATGAATATGATACAGATTCAAGGCTCATAAAAGAAATAGATAATAATGGAGATTTTGAGGGCTATGCATATAATAAACTCAATCAAGTTATCACAAAAACTGATAAAGATGGATGAATAACCCATTATACATATGATTATAGTTGAAATATATTATCAGAATCTCATGAATGAAGAACAATAAATTATAGTTATGATATCAATTGAAATCTTGAAAAAGTAACAGATGCAAATGACAATATTACTCTCTATGATTATAATGACCTCTGACAACTTGTTACAATCACATATCCAGATCAACAAGTAATGAGATATGAATATGATATATCATGAAACCTCAACAAAACAACAGATCCAAATGGAACCGTTGTTGTAAACAATTATGATAGACTCAACAGACTCAAACAAAGAGATATTCAAACATGAGTATGAGTATGATGAGTAACCAGTGAAATATATGAATACGATGCATTATGAAGACTCATAAGTGCCACTGATAATGAGTGAAATGATCTATGATTTGAATATGATAGTTTATGAAGACTCGTAAATGAAACAAATTCAGATAAAACGATAACATATACACATGACATTTCATGAAATAGAACAAGTATAACCTCACCCCAACCCTCTCCTGCAGGAGAGGGAGTAGAAGCCATATCTACAAACTATACATATGATGGAGCAAACAGATGAACAAGTATTACAAGAAATGACCAAAATATAGCAAACTATACATATGATAGTTTCACACAACTCAGTAAAACACTCTGAAATTGAGTAGTAACAAATTACAGTTATGATGCTCTCTCAAGATTAAGTTCACTCTGAAACTATAACTACACATACAACACTCAATGAAATATCGTTTCAAACGGAGTAGATTCATATAGCTATGATACTCAAGACAGAATTACCACTACAAACTACCAAACAAAACACAAAAACAAATCATCAGAAAGTTTTGAATATGATTTGATGTGAAACAGAAGCAGAGAAATCCTAACAAAACTCACAAAAAACGGAACTCAAAGAGAAAAGAAATTTGCTTATGCTACAAATAATCTGAACCAATACCTTGATAGATCAATCTATGTAGACATAGAAGAAATAGAAGAAGAAACCAGTACAGGCACAATAGAAACTCCAACAGGAACGGGAACAATAGAAATAATTAGCACTGAAATTATTACAGAAGCAGAATTCATAGAAGAAGAATCAGACGCTATTGAGGAAAGCCTCGAAGAAACAGAAGAAATAGAACTTGAATGAAGACTCATCTATGATAATAATGGAAATCTCATTTGAAATAATCTGAATAATAAAAGACAATACATCTACAGCTATGATTACAAAAATAGATTAATTAAAGTAGAAAAAAATATCTACAAAAAGGTAAATGATATTGAAACAGAAGAAATAGAGCAGATCAAAAGAATAGTAGAAATAAGCTATGATGTCCTATGAAGAAGAATCGAAAAGAAATTAAATAACGGAAGTTATAGAAAATACTATTACTCAAACCAAGACATCATCTGAGAAGAAAACTACTCTAAAAAAGACAAGCTAAAGAATTCAAAAGAGTTTATTTATTGAAACTCAATAGATGACATCATTTCTATGAATATAATAGCTTACAAGACAAGAAAGATAGAAGAAGAATATATAAACGCAAATGGTAAGGCAAAGACCAGAAAGATCAAAGAAAGTTACGTAGAAACCAATACCTATTACTACCAAAAAGACCACCTATGAAGTATTATTGCAATCACAGATGAAACTGGTAGTATAGTTGAGGAGTACGCATATGATGTATTTTGAAAACCGTATACAAAAGAAGAGAATGGAAAAATAACCAGACTCAAGAAGTCCAAGATTTGAAACACGAGATTGTATACTGGAAGAGAATATGATAGGGGATTAAAGCTTTACTACAACAGAGCAAGATATTACAATCCACAACTGGGGAGATTTATAAGTAGAGATCCGATTGATATTAGTGATGATGTGAATTTGTATGCTTATGTTGGAGGGAATCCTGTTGGGTTTGTTGATAGAATGGGGTTAGCTGCTAAGGCGTTTGTGAAGGCTTATGATGATTATTTGGAAATAAAATCAAAAATATATAATTTTTGATGAGGTAAAGATCTTTGATTTTTATTTTTGAATTCATATAAAAAGCAACAATTAACAAATGAATTTAATAGAAAACAAAAGTTAGCAAGAGATTTGCATTATAATAGAAATGATTTTAACACTTTAAATCAATCATATGAATTAAAAAATTTAGATAAAGATAAATGGAATCAATTATCTTATTGAAAAGCATTATATCATCAACAAACTGCACCGTTGCATGTACCAAATAAAAAGTTTGTATCTTTTGATTGACATCAAGAAGTTGTATATACTCACAGAGGGTATTTAGAAACTGATGATGAAGATATATGAACTTATAATTTTTTTAGTCCTGTGGATGAGCCTATATTACATAGTAAATATGATATAAGTCCTTATTATGAATGGTGAAATTCATATAATGATAATACTTCATTATTATGAAGAAAAACCTGATTTTAATTTTAACTAATAATTTATGTGAAAATATATAAAAGAAACAAGTATTAATTTTGGTTTAATAAATTTTATACCATTACTTGCTTCAATAAGTACAATTTTATTTGAAAAATGATATAAAAATCATGATATATTATTTGTTTATAAAACATATTTAGGGTGACTTCTATGAAACCTATTTTTACCAATACCATTTAGTATTCAAGATACAATATTCTATATTATTATTTTATTTATATTTAATTTTATATTAGTTTTTATTTATACTAAAATTATGATAAATGCTAAAGTAAACAATATATATATGTATACTCTCATTTTATGAATATTATCTTCTATATTTTGATTCTTCTTTCTAAATATTACAGCTTAATATTCTAAATAAAACTAAGATATTAGAACTGTCTTGGTTTTATTTTTTCAAAAGATACAATGAAAAATGAGCGATTTGAAACACAAGACTGTATACAGATCATGAATATGAAAAAGAACTCAAGCTCTACTACAACAGAGCAAGATATTACAATCCACAACTGGGGAGATTTATAAGTAGAGATCCTATAGATATAAGTGATGATGTGAATTTGTATGCGTATGTTGGGAATAATCCAGTTGGGTTTGTTGATAGAATGGGGTTAGCTGCTAAGGAATTTGTGAAAGCTTATGATGATTATTTAGAAAAAAAACTTATATTTAAGTCAATTAACCAAAAAATTACAGAAGCTTATAAATACCCAATGATAACAGGTAAAAATAATTTAATACAGAGACTTCAGGAAACAAGAAAAATTGCATATGATGAGTTATTACCTGCAGAAAAAATAGCTAAACAATTACATTATGATAGGAATAGATATAATATTAATTTACCTACATCTATTGATCATGCTAAAGATGAATTATGGGAGGAACCTAAATTTCGTTGATCGGCATATCTTTGAGCCTTTTTTCATCAAGATTATAATGTATGATGAATAGAGAGAAAATTTGTCTCACCTAATTGACATAGAGAAATAATTTTTTATAAAAATTCAGAAAAATTGACGAATGATAAATACATATGAACATATAATTTTTATTCTCCAATTTTAAACCCTGGATTACATAAAGATTATGATGTAGATACTTATCTTGAGTGGTGAAATACTTTAAATAATAACTAAACTATTATGAATAAAAAAAATATATTAAACAGTAAAATTATTTTTTGATTTTTATGGTTAAGTATCATTCCAATACTTTTTACTATAATTGATCTTTCAACTAGCTATAAATGGAATTATATAAATTTAATTTTTGTTTATAATTTTAATAATTCTTTTTGGTTAGCTGAAATATTACCGAGTTGAGTAGATGAAATAAAAGCTATAATTATCACTATTTATAATTATTTATTAATGGTTTTTCTTTATAATGTTTCATTATTTACAAAAAAATATATTTTGAGAATTTCATTTATTATTGCTATATTATCATGAATTGTATGATGAACATATTTATGAATACTAATGTCTGTATAACAATAACACCAAGGCGAAGTCATGGTATTATTGTTATATCTTTTGGTATTTAACTTAATTTTCATTAAACAAATAATTATTAACTTTTATAAAATGAAGAAATGGTTGAAATTCAATACGTTGTGAGTGAAGAGTGTAAATAGGTAATTTATAAAAATCTATTATGAAAATAAAAAAAGTACATATTAAAAATTTTAGAAGTATAAAGGATGAAGTCTTAGAATTCCCTGAAAATTGAATTGTATCAATAATATGAGCAAATAATGCATGAAAATCAAATTTTTTGAGGGCAATTGATTTAGTTCTATGAGAGAGTTGGGTTAATGGAGATAGGCTAGAGGAATATGATTATTATTGTTGAGATACAAAAAAAGTTATTTTAATAAAAATAGTATTTGATAATTGAAGCTATGTCACATTTGATAGTTGAGAAAAGTGGCCAGAATATTGTGATTCTTCTTGATGAAAAATTTATACAAGTATAAAAGATGAATTCCCTTGCACATACTTATCAGCAGAGAGAAGCATATCTAAAGATACATCATTTAATAAATGGTCTTTGATGTCAAAAATTTCAAAAAGTTTTAACAAATCAATAAATGATGAGCAAAAATTAAAACTAGCAACTCATTTTGATAGTGTTAAAGATATTTTTAATGAAGTTGAGAGCTTTTCTAACTTTGAAAGAGATTTTAAATCTTTTTTTAATGAGATGCAATCAGATTCTCCTTATAAATTAGATATTGATTTTAAGCCTTTCACTCCAAATAATTATTTTAAGACAATTAACATACTTGCTAGTGACCCTAATGTTGGAAATAATATAGATATTGAAGAACTATGAGATTGAGCTAAAAATCTAACAATCATTTCTTTATTAAGAAGTTATGCTAAAAACTTTCGTTGAGCATCATGAATTATTGCAATAGAAGAGCCTGAAATATATTTACATCCACAGGCTAGGAAGCATTTATTTGAAATATTGAAAGAAATTGCAGATCGTTGATTACAGGTAATTTACACAACTCATGATTCAAATTTTTTAGAGATATATAACTTTGAATCTATTAGAAGAATTTATAAAGTTGATGATGAAGAAAATGAATGAAGAACATACTCTAAAATTTGTAAGCTAACATGCTCTGAACTATTAGATTTTACAAATAATACATGATGACCTCATTGAAATAGTGAAGATAAAGTGAGAAATTTCTATAAATCGATATCAAATTATCGTTTAACTGAATGATTTTTCAGTAGATTAATAATATTATGAGAATGATCTACAGAAGAAATTACTATTCCCAAATATTTTGAAACGATATGACTTAACTATAATTCACTTTGAATTTCAATTTTATGAGTAGGTGGAAAAGGTGAAATTCCAAAATATTGGAGATTATTTCATAAATTTTGAATTCCTGTAATTTGTATTTTTGATAATGATAGCACAAATGGTAAAGAAAAATCTAATGAGTTAATTTCTAAATGTTTTAATATTCCTATTACAGATATTACAGAAAATATAAATCTTTTTAAAAATAAGAATATTAGTAATGGAAATTTAGTAATATTAGAATGAGATTTTGAAGAGACTATTGAAAAAGAATTTTTAAAAAATAATGAAAAAGAAGAGTTACAAGCTATGAAAGATGAAGTAAATCTTTTAACTAGATCTAAATCTGTAAAAGCAAGTTTGATGGTGGATAAATTTAAAGATTATTGATTTATTCCTTCATTTATAAATGAATTGAAGATACTTTCGGAAAATTTATTAGTAGATAAAGATTCTGATAAGTAGGCTTTTCTTGAAAAAGCATCAATTGAAAGTTATTCATATAATATTTTTGATATAAAATTAACCTTAACCACACCATCCCCATGAAAAAAATAAAACTCCTTATCTACACCTCATTTATACTAACAATCCTTATTATTCTCCATCTACTCATAAATCCAATCTACTTATGAGTAACAAAGAGTAGTATTAAGATAGATATAAGCGAAGAAAACCTTAAAAAACATGTCTCATATTTAACAGAGACAGTTGAACAAAGAGATTATAAAAATACAAAAAGACTCAATGAAATTGCACAGTACATATTTACACACTTTCAAGAATCAGGCTGTGATTCAGTAACGTATCAACCATATACAATCTGAAAAGATGAATATAAAAATGTAATTTGTAGTTTTGATGGAGAAAATCCTCAGAAAATCGTTATATGAGCACATTATGATGTTGATGGGAGTTGATATTTAGATGAAAATCCTGAGGGCTTAACTTTTAGGTGAGCTGATGATAATGCATCATGAGTAGCAGGACTCTTGGAACTTACAAGACTCGTAGGAAAAGATAAAAATAATTTGAAGAATAGTATCGAATTTGTAGCGTATACATTGGAAGAACTCCCTTATTTTGCAGGGAATAATATGTGAAGCTATATACATGCAAAATCTTTAAAAGACCAGAATATTGATATACAATATATGATTTCACTTGAAATGATTTGATATTTTAGTGATGAAAAAATCCAGAAGTATCCATTGAGATTTTTAAGCCGGATCTACCCGAGTAAATGAGATTTTATAGCTCTTATCTGACAATTATGAGATATGAGCCTAAAAGATATAAAATATAACATGCTTGCAAATTCAGAGATTGATGTCTGGTCGATAAATGCACCAGATTTCATTCATGGAGTATCATTCTCAGACCATAGAAGTTATTGGGACCTATGATATAAAGCATATATGATCACAGATACATCTTTTTTGAGAAATAAGTATTATCACACGCTAGAAGACACGATTGATACACTTGATTTTACTAAAATGAAAGAAGTTGTAAAAGGAGTTTACGGAGTAGTTATGAATTAATAATTAAGTAGCTATTGGTAACTCTTAATTTCTTCCTTTGTCAAAGGAAGTACCTGTAACGAAGTGAAAGGGGATGGATTAGAATTTAAGTACAAAAAGATACTTTGGAGCATAATATATTTGACTCATAAATAAAAATATGATGTAATAGAAGTACATTATTTATTACACATAACTTACCATATATATGAAAAATATAAGAACACTATTATTTATGTTTATTACTACTTTATGTATCACTTCTGTTCATGCAGCAAATATTGATACAGTGGAAGTAGCAGATACTAAAAATATAAATCTTCAATTATCACAAGATATTACTCTCGGGGATACGGTAGAAGGTGAAATGAAAGTTTTAAAAGATATTAATATAACTTTTGCTTCAAAAGACTTTAATGATGCAAGCAAAGTAATCCTTACATTAAATGAAGATTTAAAAACAGGGAATAACTATAGCTTATTAAGTATCTTTGGAGCTGATGGAAATATAGATTTTACTACTACTGATTCACTTGAGGATGTAGAAATTATGAATGAAATAGTTCCAACTGAACAAGGTATTGTAAAAGTTATTGTAAAAGATACAAGGACATTAGAAGTTGTTTTCTTTGAAGCACTTACTGAAGATGAATTTGAATTTAAACTTCTAAGTGAACTTACAGTAGATGCAATGACATATAATAGTGCAGAAAATAAATTACAATTATCTATTGCTGAAACGTTTGAAAAAAACTTTAACTATATGATTATTGTACTTTCATTAAAAGATATAATGGGAACTGAAATTGTATTAGATGATGACTTATACAATTTTGAAACATCTGATACATTAGAAGGAGTACAAGAAGAAGAACTCTCAATTGATGCACTTCTTTCAGATGATGATTTACTCAACGCTGAAGAAACTACAGAAGAAATTGAAAACTTAGAAGAAGTAGCTCTTAATGCAGCTGCAAGTCCTCAAACAGGAACAGAAACTGGAATAGTATTACTATTTACTACACTGTTAACTGGATTTATATTTCTGAGAAAAAAGTTTCAAAAATAAAATAATATAGATTAAAAAAAACACTGATAAAAATCAGTGTTTTTTTTGTGGCTTTATCCAGAATATGATACAATAATATTAATAGAATATTTCCATAATTTTTTGAGAGAATGAATGAGATTTTAAAACCAGATCATATATTCAAAGATCAACTTCTTCAAGTAATGATCGACAACGAAGGGTCAGATATGTATATTACAGTAGGAACCTATCCTGCAATAAAAATAGGATGAGATATTGTAAAAATAGATGATGGAATTGAGCTTTTAACAGCTACAGACACCTATGAATTTATGCAATCACTTATCACAGAAGATCAATATAAAAAGCTTATCACAGATAGAAATCTAGATTTTTCTTTTTCATTTTGAGAAAGAAGATTAAGGTGTAATATCTCTTTTCAAATGTGAAATTATATGGTGGTGTTAAGACTTCTAACATTAAAAATACCAAGTACTAAGGATCTATGACTTACGAGTGTATATGAGGATGTTACAAAATTAGGGCAGTGACTTATCTTGGTAACAGGACCTACAGGTTCAGGGAAGACAACTACACTTGCTGCGATGATTGACCATATCAATGCAAATACAAGTAAACATATTATTACCATTGAAGATCCAATAGAATATATTCACAAACATAAAAAGTCTATTATTGAGCACAAAGAAATATGAAGAGATGTTCTGTCATATGAAGGTGCACTAATGGGGGCGATGAGACAAAACCCTCATGTTATTCTTTTTGGAGAGATGAGATCAAAAGAAGAAATGGAGATGGCACTGAGGCTTGCTGAAACATGACATTTGGTATTTTCTACACTTCATACTCGTTCTGCTTATCAAACGGTAACACGTATACTCGATAGTTTTAATGCAGAAGATAAAAATCAGATTAGATTACAACTTGCAGATTCACTTGTCGCTGTTTTTTCTCAAAGACTTTTGAAGACAGAAGATGGGACATGATTAAAGTTAGCAAAAGAAATACTGATAAAAAATTCAGCGATTTCAAACTTGATAAGAGAAAATGATCTTCATCAAATTCCTTCAGTGATACAAACGTGATCAAGAGAAGGGATGCAATTATTAGAAACAGATATTATTAATTTTATTAATAGTTGATATATTACTCAAGAGGAATGATTGAAGTACTCAAACAATCCGAAGTTGATTAAGGAAAATATTTCATAGAAGAAAAAAGGTACCACATAATATATGTGATACCTTTTTTTTGAATGAGGTAGATAGTGAGACCTCTTCAAAAATAACACAAAATAAAAAGACTTTCTTGCGAAAGTCTTTTTATAATTTAAATTTACGAGAAATTTATTAATAAGGAACTGTTTCAGTATCAGCTTCAATTGGAGTTGTTACACCAGTTGTAGAAGCAATTATACTAGTTGATTCAGCAGCAGATAATAGTACACCTGTACCTACACCATGAGCAGCGTTAAGAGTAAGAGTTGTACCATCAGATGATACTTTTGTAACTACTATAGCAGCAGTACCACCAGCAGTAACAGTATCTCCTCTTACTATCTTACCGATATCAGTATCAGCAAGAGTAACTGAAAGAGTACCAGAAGAAGTAATAGTTGCAGTATCACCAGCAGCTACACCTCTATTGTTATAGTTACCGATTATTTTAGCAGTATCAAGTCCTGCACCATTTTCAATAGAAGAAGCAAATTCAAATTGACCATTTTTATTAGTAGTTGCAGCAACTCTATATTCTGGACCATTTGGATCTTTAAAATCTTCTTCTTTTACTCCAAGAGCGATATAGTTAGGGAAACCTGCACTATAATTAGCAGCAAGAGTTCCTGTACCAGCAACACTAGCATTAGTAAGAGTAGTGTTTGTATCAGAAGTTACAAAACTTAATAGAGATGATCCTTGTGTAGACTTAATGTTTACAGAATCAGCAAGATTCCCAAGGTCATTTACTCTTTTAGAGTTTCTAGCATCAGCTGAATACCCTTGTAAAGATATAAAGGCTATAGTACCAAGTATAGCTAAAATAGTAATAACTACGATAAGTTCCACTAACGTGAATGCTTGTTTTGTATTTCTCATAAATATGTTATGTTAAGAAAATAAAATACAAAATAAATTTTAAAATTAGTTGCCTTTTATTAAAGACTTGTAGAGTGTACCTTAATTTTACCTTAAATACAATTTTTTTGCAGCATTTCAGTGGACTTTATGCGAAAAATACTAATTATTTATAGGATTGGGATATTTTTGAGAATAGTCAAAAGGGGATGAATTTAAACCATATACACAAAAAAACTGGGAAAACCCAGTTTTTTATTATAAGTTTTTTGCAATTTCACCCATCGCGAAGAAAGGGAGCATAATGGCAACTACAATAGTACCAACTAAAAATCATACTATAACGATAATAACTGGTTCCATCAGACTTGAAAGGTTTCAGATATATCTTTTTAGTTCTCAGTTATAGTTTGCTCATACTTTTTTGAGAGAGTCTGACAAACTTCAAGTTTCTTCTCAAGTACTTACTACATAAGCAAATTCTTCAGGAAAGAGATTATTTAAGTATACATTTGCTTCATAATCAAGGTTCAATCAGAGAGATTTTGATATGGTAAGTCATATTTCAACTTCATTTTTGATTCTGATAAGCTCTTTTTTATATGCAAGATTTGGTACTACTTTACTTGATGTTTTCAGTGATTCTAATAGAAGTACTCAAGAATCAAGAAGAATGGTAAAAGATTTAATAAAATATACTATATTTGATTGCCTCACTACATATCAAAAAATAGGGAGCTTTGTATACATGATAGCAAAGAACATTTTTCAGTGATATGTTGAATTGATGATTCTAAATATTGAAATAGTTGCAATAAATCAAATGATAAGTTTTCACCAATCTTCAATGAAAAAATTTGAAACAGCTACTACAAACTGAGTGAGACCTGGAAGCTCACTCCCAGCTTTTTCAAAACTCTCTGAAATTCTTGGTACAATAAAAATCATCATAAAGATTACCATACAGAGAGTTAATACTAGTAGAACAGCAGGATAGATCATGGCTCATTTTACTTTTCATTTGAGCTCAATATTCTCTAAAAGGTTCTTATCAAGCTCTGCAAGAATTTTTCATAATTGCCCTGTTTTTTCTCATACTCAGATAAGTGCAGTACTTAATCAGTCAAATACTTTTGGATATTGAGCCATAGTCTCACTCATAGTAATCCCATGATTAATATTTTCCTGCATTTCAATAGTAATTCTTTTAAGGTATGGGTTTTTTGTTTGTTTTATGAGGATGGTAAGAGCTCATTTTACATCAATTCACGAATTAATAAATATAGAAAGTTTGTTAATCATTTGCCAAAGTTCTTTTTTTGAGGCGCTATCAAATAAGGTAATTTCTTTATTCATATTACCTTTTGTTGATTTTTGCTTTTTGTATTGTGCATTTCTGGCTTTCTCTAAAAGCTTAACGAACTTATCGTTGTTAAAATTTCAGTATTTATCATAGAAACGACCTCAGAACATAATTATAATATTATTAATTAATTTTTTATATATTTCAATCTTGTGCAATAATATCTTCAACTTCTTGCATAACTGTTTTATAATCTCATTTTTTATAGAGTTCCATAAGAACGGTATATTTACTATCTATTCTTTGATTTTTTTGATCTATCTTATAACCTTTTTCATTATCAATTGCTTTTTTAAGGTAATAATTGATTTTTTTATGAATATATCAGGCTTTGATAAAACGGATAGCTTCTTGCTTTAATTTTAAAATCTCTCAGGTAAAATAAAGATTTTCAAGAATTTTTATGATTTTCTTTGTTTCTTTTTCTTTTTTAATACTTTCTAGTATGACATTAATTTCTTCTTTGGTTTTTCATTCCATCTTTTTGACATCATTTCTTTTGAGTCATTCTTTTTTAGAGAGATCATCTAAATATTCAGAAGGTTCTCTTACAATATCTTTGAGGAAGTTTCTTTTTATCATTAAAATACTGACATCATCATCAAAACTACTTCAGCCTCTAAATAATTGGATATCATTAATAAGGAAATCATATATATTTTTAATATCAGAACCACCGGAGGCTATGTTGAAAAAGCTATCTTTTAATCTATCAATTCAATAGAAAGAACCTTCAGGATTTTTGCTATCAGTCATTCAATCACTATAGATAATAAGAATATCTTCATCACCTAGATTGAGTTCTTTGGTTTTAATATCTTCTTTATTTTTAATCATTCTGATTCAAGCTGCGAGTCATCCTGGAATTACTTTTTCAATTGTATTTTCTTTCTTCCTAAATATAAGCATTGGCTCATGTCACATTCAAACAAAATTTATGGTTCCGATTTTATTTTTGAGTATTTCAAAGAATACTCAAGTGATAAAATTTCTATTTTTTAAATCTTGCTTTAATCCATTGTTAATCTCATAAGTCAACTCAGATAAACTACTTTTATCGACATATTTATTAAAGAATCTACTAAGGAGTGTAACTATGAATCATGCTCTAATTCCATGACCAGTGGCATCTCATAAGAAGAAGTTATATTTTGATGTATTTTCATTAAATCAAAAGGTGTCTCATGATATTTTATCTGCTCAGAGTATTTTCCCATAGAGTTCATATCATAACATTTGATCATTTGTGATTTCCTTGATGAGTCACCTATGTATATTTGCTAATTTTTTTGCTGCGATATCATTTTTCACTTTTGAATCTTCGTCAATGAGGATATTGATTTCACTGAGTAATTTCTTTTTTCTAATAGTCTCTTTTATTTTTTTATAAAAATTTATTTTTTCTTTAAGCTCACTAAAAAATGAACTTTTTTTCTTTTTTTTCTCTTTTGGTTCGATGTTTACATTTTCTCATATCAGATTCATAGCTTCTGACTTTGCATTTCTTTTGATTTTTTCTTGTTCTAGTCCTTTGTGTTTTTCAAGCTTTTTTAAAAGAATCTTCTTTTCTTTATTGAAAAATTTAATTACAATATCTTTTTCTTTATTTTCTTCTAGGAATTTCTGTAAGAGATTCATTGCTTCTGTATGTTTTTTCCCTCATGCTAGGAGCTCGATCTCAGTTTTTATAGACTTAAATCTGATTTTAAATTTTTGATTTTGAATATCATCATGGAATTTTTTTTCAGTTTTAATCAAAGTCTCTTCTAATTTATCAAGACTGACCAGTTTTTTCTTATAAAATTTATTTTGTTTGATAACTTCTTTTTCACTGAAAAGTTTATCTTCACTCTCAATCTTTATCATAAGATCTGCAAGAGATTTTTTTTCTTTATTTCTTATCTCAGCCAAAGCCATTCTTGCTTTTTCCCACTCTGAAAGACGAATAAAAATATCAATTGTTTTCACAACTTCATTAAAACTCTTTACAGCCTGAGTATTTATTTTCTTTTTCTTGAATATATTAAACATATTTTCACGTTTTTATTTAATTTTATATTAGTTTAAGAGCTTCTTCAACAGTAGTTTCTCACATGAGTGCTTTAAATAATGCATCTTGGACTATAGTAATCATTCAATTTTCGATTGCGATAGTTCTCATTGCATTTGCACTCTCTTTATTTAATATGAGAGGTTCAAGAAAATCTCATACTATCAGGACTTCATGGATTCATAATCTTCATTTATATCATGTCTGTCTACAAACATCACATCATTCTCATTTGTAAAAGACGAGGTTTTCTAATTGATCTTTTTCTACAATTGGAGCAAGAAAGTCTTTTACTTTTTTCATTTCATAATCTTTCAGAGGATGTTCTTTTTTACAGCTTTGACATAGCCTCTTTCAAAGTCTTTGAGATATAACCATTTTCATAGCTGATGCTAAAAGAAATGGTTCAACTCACATATTTATAAGTCTTTGCACAGTTCCTGCTGCGGAGTTGGTATGGATAGTTGATAAAACTAAATGTCATGTAAGAGCGGCTTCAACAGCAAGGGTTGCTGTTTCTTTATCCCTGATTTCTCATACCATTATAATATCAGGATCTTGTCTTACCAAACTTCTGAGACCAGTTGAAAATGTATATCAGATTTCAGGTTTTACTTGGGATTGGTTTACATACTCAATATTATACTCGATCGGATCTTCAAGAGTGGATATATTATATGCAAGAGGATTAAAATGTTTTAATATACCAAATAGGGTAGTAGATTTACCTGACCCAGTTGGTCATGCTACGAGCATAATTCAATAATTACTTTTGAGAGCTTCTCTTACCTTTTCTACATTGATATCAATAAGTCATAGAGCTTCAATATTGGTAAGTGAGGCATCTTGTTTTAATATACGCATAACCACTTTTTCACCATAGGTTGTTGGAAGGGTAGAGAGACGGATATCTACATTCATGTCATCAGCTTCATAGAAATATACAATTTTCCCATCTTGAGGTTTTTTATTTTCATCAATTTTTATCTTTGATAGTACTTTGAGCCTGGTTACTATAGCACTGATATTTTCAGGATGAACTTTGTCAATAATCATAAAATCACCATCTTTACGAAACCTGATAAGGAGAAAATCTTCAGTTGGTTCTACATGTATATCTGATGCTCCGTAATCAATAGCTTTTTTAAAGAGAGCATTAATATAGTCAACGACATCTCATAAGTCTTTTTTAATTGGCAGTTTTTGTATATCAGCGTCTAAATCCATTGGAGAGTATATTATTATTTAAATCGTCTTACTTTATATTCTATCATGTCTTTTTTAAAAAGTGAAAGAAAAGAGATTGACAGTTATTTAAAAAAGACTCTAAAATAAAAAAACAATTTTTATATTAAAAAATTGTTTTTTTATTTTAGAGTGATCTTGCTTTATTGCCTTTTAAAATTTTCAGAAATTACAGATTTTATTCTTCTTGTCTTTTGCAAAGTAATAGATGCTTCAACAGCTTGATCTAGGTCTTCTTTTGAAGTATATAATATTCATTCAAATTTGTATACAAGGGTTCATCCTGTTCATGTTTGGCTCTCTATCTTTAGATTAAATCACCATTCATGAATAGAGAGGTCATTCCAATTAATTTTTGGAGTATTATTTGCTAAATCTTCTTCTTGTTGAGATCAACTATGAGTATTTGTTTGATAATTTGGATTTGTTTGTTTGTTATATACATTTAAGATGCTTGCTTTATAGTTTGTATAGGAATGATTTTTAGGATCTACATAAAAGAGGAAAGATATTCATATAACAGTTACGATTATTATAAAACCTAAAAACTTTGGATTTGTTTTTCTTAAGTTTTTTAATTTTTTGATTTCTTTTATAATTCCTTGAGCTTTGCCATTAAAGTCAGATGAATAGTTTTTAAATATCTCACTTGTTGTAGCTTTTTCTTCAAGTTCTTCATTATTAGCACTATTTTCTAAGAGAGTTTTATTAGAATCGTCTTGATTTGTAACTTCTTTTGAGTCTTCCTTTATTTCTGTTTTATTTTCTATAATTTTTATATCCTCTTTTTTAGGAGCCCCTTGAACAGGAACTATATTTTCTTTTTCTGTCTTTGAAATAGAAGGAGAGATATTTTTTATATCTACTTTCTTTTTCTTAGTAACTAATCACGTTTTTTCTTCTTCTTTTTCAGGTTTTATCATATTTTTCTGAGTTGTATCTTGAGAAGAAGTTTCATCATCTTTTTTCTCATTTGAAACTGAAGCAGACAGACTTTTAATATCTATTTTTTTTGATTCAGTAACTGGCTCAGGTTTTTCTATTTTATCTGAAACTGGTTGTTCAGATAAAATATTTGGTGTTTCCTGTTTTTTTTCTTCTACAGGAGTTTCTGTAGGGGGGGTTTTGGTATCACTTTTATTTGATGAACTTATCATAGCACTCAAATTTATTTTTTTTCAGTCTGTCATATGTAGCTATTTACAAATTAATATATTGACTTATAAATTAATTATAAACTACTTTAAAAACTAAATCAAATAAAAGTCAAACAAAATAATAAATAATACTAAAAAATAATTAAATCGTCTATTTAAAGGTAATAATAAAAGTAATTTTATTTTGTACATTTTGTATTTTTTTGGAAAAATTCTGAAAAATATGCAAAAATTGACCATTTAACCCTTGTAATAAATATTTTTTTTAATAAAATATGTTTTGATACTTTTAAAATAGACTCTATGGCAAAGAAAAACAGAATTCAAAATAAAAAAACAGTTATGAAAACAGGTTTTCATAGGAAGAAGAAAGTGCAAAGATGAAGCTATGTAGTAAATGATGAATTTTCCGAAAAAGCAAGAAAGGCAGGGTATAGAGCAAGATCAATTTATAAGTTTCTTGAAATTCAGGAAAGATTTGACCTTATACAGCCAGATCATAGTGTAATGGATGTATGATGTGCTCCAGGGAGTTTTTTACAAGCTATAAGAAATATAGTAAGGGAAAAACAAATTATTTGAGTTGATTTAAAAGAATGTAAACCTTTTTCATATCCAAATGTAAAAACCCTCGTGTGTGATATATTTGATTATGATACACTGAGCAAAAATGTGATTGAAATTGTATGAGATGATCAATTCGATGTTATTACATCTGATATTGCTCCAAATACAACAGGGAGATTTGATGTAGATCAATATGCTTCTGTTGAGCTTAATATTGAAATCTGTAAGTTTAGTGATAGCTTTTTAAAGCCAGGAGGGGATATGATTCTGAAAGTTTTTAAATGAGAAGATTTTAATGACTTAGCTCAGCAGGTGAAAAAAAGATTTACAAAAATGACAATGTATAAACCGATGGCCTGTAGAGATTCATCACATGAAGAATACGTAATTTGTATATGAAAAAAAGAACTTAGATAATTACTTCTAAGTTCTTTTTATATATTTAATTCTTTTTCTATTTCAGCCTCCATATCTTTTTGAAGGATAATTTGCTTAAGGAGGAATTTCTTTCTTTTTTTCTCTTTTTCATTTTGTAAATGCTCTCTCCATATGTTAACAAATGGGATAATATAATAGAGAGAAACTAAAAAAAATATAAAAATTATAGTTATAATAGAATATTCTATGACTGAATCTTTAGGAACTAATAATATATTATTTATAATATCTATAGCTTTTACGTATTTATATTCAAATCAAATCATTATAAATGAGTTTTAAAATTATATTATTCTTCAATTAATTCTCAGGTTACTATAAGTCTATTGAGGGTTGTTCAAATTGGCCAACATGTCATAAGAGTTATTTCTGATTTATCATTATTTCTTTTTAAAATAGAAATATCACCAGGAGTAATAACCTTTTTTTCTCTTATTTTATATGTATATTTTTTTTGACCATAATATACAATTATTTCATCCTCGTATTGTACTTTATCAAGAAGTGAAAAAACATCATTATATTCTCCTTTAATCCATGGGAAATTTGACGAGTGACCAAAAATAAATGCATTCCCATCTTTTCATGGTTTAGCACTTCATGGATATCTAATTACTCAATTTTCAAGTTCTTTCATGAAAATATCGTTGAGTTCATTTTCTCATGATATTTTCCTATTTGTAATATCTAAGAGAGGAATATTTTTTCAAATCTTTGGAATAACTATTCTATTTTCATATGGTGTGATTTCAATGTTAAGGTCAAGTTCATTTTTATTTGAAAGGGCTACTAAGTTTTTTATTGAATTTCTCCCAACTGGTGTTGTATTTTCTTTTTCGATAGCTCTATTTTTTTCTACTACTTCAGTTTTAATTTTTTCTTTTATATTTGATGCTTTTACAGAATTAATAAGTCACGCAGATTTATTTTCTAATTCTTCTTGAAAAATATAACTTTTTGCTACATTTATATAAGCACTATAGTTTGTTGTAACAAGTAATAATGCGAATATAAGACTTGATGTAGCCATATATTTGAATAGAAATAATATTCAAGTAATAAATTTCGAAGATTTTTTTATATATTTTTTCTCTTCTTTTATTTCATCAGGAATTATTTCAGTGTCTTGTGAATCTATAAGTATAGGAGTGTATTTTACTTCTTCTGATTTATTTAAACTATTAAGGGGTTCAGGAGAGTAAGGGGTATCTATCTTACTTATATTTTCCAGTGTTGAGTCAATATTTGAGTCAATTAGGTTTTCGAGATCACTTAAAATATCTTCATTTATATGTGTGTTTTGCATAATTTTTATTTTTATTTTTGTTTTATTAACAATAGTCTATCACATAAAAAAAATATATGCAAAAAATGAAGTGTAATATAGAGGGACTTTCGAAAAGAACTTGAATTTTTCGTTTTTTGAGTTATATTTAATTATAGTTTTAGATAGATGAGTTATTTTAAATTTTATGGCAAAAATATATGAAAAGAGTTCAGGTGGTATAGTCTATCGTAAAAAAGAAGGTAAGATCGAGGTTCTTTTACTGAAATGGTTAAACTCAAGAAATAAAGAAATCTATGTGATTCCAAAATGACATATAGAAGATTGAGAAGTAGCAAAAGATACAGCAGTAAGAGAAATTAGTGAAGAAGCCTGATTAATGAAAAAAGACCTTGAAGTAATTAAGTTTATTACAAAGTTAAACTATACTTTTACAGCCTGATACTTAGAAAATACCCCCGTGATAGATAAAGATGTATATCTTTTTCTGGTGAGGTATCATTGAGAGAAAAAACCTTATGTTCAAAAGGAAGAAAGGTTTGTTTGATATGAATGGTTTCCTATTGAAAAGATAAAAGATGTGGAAGTTATGTTTGATTTATGAGCTATTATAGCAAGAAATAAAACATATTTTATTTAATTTTAACAGTTTTCTATGATCGAAGTTTATAACAAAGCATGAAACCTAAATATTACAAATTCAGATAAAAAAAATATCACTTTTAATATAAGTTCAGGAGATGTTAATGTCGATGATTTTAATGTTTCATATCCTTGAGAGTATGAAAAATCATGAATGTTACTTGAGGTAAAAGAGTATGCAAATAAATTGTTTTATCATTTTGTTGTGGACACAAAACATATCGTTATCATATCAAATGATAGCTTTGAATTAAAAGAAGAGATCTTATCATTCTTTTGAGATGTGGATATATTAATCATTACATGAACAAAAGATGCTGCAAAAATATTTGAAAATATTGAAGCAAAGCTTGTAATTCCATTTGGAGAAGGGAAGGATATATTCCTGAACACTCTTGGACAACATATAGAAGAAGTAGAGTCTCATAAAATCAAAGCAGAATTATCAATTGATACAACAGAATTTGTAAATCTATCAGTATAAAAATATGTGGTATGTGTATATAGTGAGATGTAATGATGGAAGTTTATATACATGAATCACTACAGAATTAGAGAGAAGAGTTGATGAACATAATAACTCTCCTAAAGCAGCAAAATATACCAGAGTGAGAAGACCAGTTGAACTTGTATACTCAGTTGAAGTTGCTGATAAATCAGAAGCTGCAAAAGAAGAGTGCAGGATCAAGAAATTGACTAGGGATAAGAAGTTGAAATTGATTAAATAAAAAAGAATGCATCATTTGATACATTCTTTTTTATTGTTTATTTTCATGGTTCTGAGTATAGGATTCGAACCTATGATAGGGGATTCAGAGTCCCCGGCCTTACCACTTGGCGAACTCAGAGAATAAATAAAAATAAAAACTGAATATATTTAAATATTCAGTTTTTATTTTATGAATTATTATTTTAATTCAACAGAAGCACCAGCTTCTTCTAATTTAGCTTTAAGTTCTTCACCTTCAGCTTTATCAACACCTTCTTTGATAGCACCACCGTTATCAGCTAGACCTTTAGCTTCTTTTAAACCAAGACCAGTAATTTCTCTAATTACTTTAATAACAGCAATTTTAGATGCACCAGCAGAAGTTAATTCAACGTTAACAGTTGAAGGCCCTTCATCAGCACCAGCAGCACCTCCTGCAGCCATCATAACTGGAGCAGCAGCAGAAACACCAAATTCTTCTTCCATAGCAGTAACTAGGTCGTTTAATTCAACGATAGTTAATTCTTTTACTAAATCCATGATTTTAGCAGCATTTTTACTTAATTCAGCCATATTATATATATTATAAAATTAAAAATTTATTAGATTCTAACCTATTTTAATAGTTAGTTCCTCACTCTCAAATGAACCTGAGAATGAGTAGACTAAACATTAACTATGCTTCTTTTTTTTCTTCTGTCTTTGGAGCTTCCTCAGTTTTAGGAGCTTCTTCAGCTTTTATTTCTTCTTTTGGAGTTTCTTCAGTTTTAACTTCAGCAACTTCTTCTTTCTTTTCAACTTTTAAGTCAGATACAGTAGCTTTTCCTTGAGTTTCAAGATCTTTGCTAGCAGCATCGAAGAATCTTGCAAGACCAGAAATCGGAGATTTCATTGATCCAACCAATCTTCCAAGAAGAGTATCTTTTGATGGAAGTCCAGCTAATACTTTTGTTTCTTCAAGACCTTTTAATTCACCGTCAAATATACAAGCAGCCCATTCGATTTTTTCACCGTTTGTAGCTTTTACCATATCGTTAACTTTTCCAAGACCAGCAACAGCATCTTCGTTTGAACATACAACACCAATTTGTCCTTCAAGAGTAGATAAGTCTAAATCTATATCTAGAGCTTCTTTTATTGCTTTTTTAATAAGAGTTTTTTTAGCAAGATTATAAGTCGCACCAACTTCTCTTAAATTTGTTCTTAGATTAGAAAATTCTTCAACAGTAAGAGTAGTTGTTTTTGCAAAACCAATTGATTGAGCATTTTTAAATAGTTCAATAAGATTATTTAAAATCTCAACTTTTTGTTGTTTAGTAACAGCCATGAGTTATTTATTATGATATACAAGTAATTACTTTCTAATATAAAAAAAATCCTTTATTCTTATTATCAAGAAAAAAGGATTTAGTTTTATTATTAATTTTGGAAATTTTTTTAAAACTTTTCCCTTCTTAATCTCGGTAGGTCTTACAATTGCCCACGGTCTTTGATATAGAAAGCAAGAGAATTATATAGATTATTTTAGAAAGTCAAGAAAATTCGGTTACTTTCTTTGTAGAGTAGTTTTTACGCAAAAAAATAAACCTCAAATTTGAGGTTTATTTTTATTTATTTTTTTTCAATTCTTCCATTTTCTTTTGTCTAGCATAGAACTTATCAACTGCACCAGTTTTAAGAATTCTTTGTTCACCAGTATAGAAAGGGTGACAATTTGAACAGATTTCAATTCTTGTGTCTCATGGGATAGTTGAATGTACTTCAAACTTTTGACCACATGAACATTCGATTACAACTTTTTTATTATCAGGATGTATTCCAGTTTTCATAATTTTCTTGTTTTTATTTGCTCGCCAGGTACGAGTCAAAAATATAAATATATTTGGTATATGGTGCCCAGAGAGAGACTTGAACTCTCACGCACGAAGCACCGGCTTCTAAGACCGACGTGTCTACCAATTCCACCATCTGGGCATGTATTATATATAATGGTGGGCAGAGAGGGAGTCGAACCCCCGAAAGCGTAGCTAGCGGATTTACAGTCCGCCCCATTTGACCACTCTGGAATCTGCCCATATTTACGATAAACAAAAAAAATAACGAAAGGCGAATGAATATGTTACTGATTCGTAATTCGTAATATCAAGTTTTTATTTATGTAATGGAGCCACTTGTCGGATTTGAACCGACGACCATTCGCTTACAAGGCGAGCGCTCTACCAGCTGAGCTAAAGTGGCAATAATTGCTAATGCGAGACACATATTATAAAAAAAGCTTTTGAAGTCAAATTTTTTTTACAAAAAAAAGTATAAAATGCTTTGCAAAAAGTATAACAAAAGTTACACTAGATTAAAATATACATAACAGATTATAATGGAATATATAAAAAAGTTAAATGATTTTTCAAATAATAAGTGAGAAAAACAAAAAATAATTGTTATATACTGACCAACATGAAGTGGAAAAACAGCAATGAGTATTGATATAGCTAAAAAAATTGATACAGAAATCATCAGTACTGATTCCAGACAAATATTTAAATCTTTAGATATATGAACAGGAAAAATTACAAAGAAAGAAATGTCCTGAATAAAACATCATATGGTAGATATTATTTCAGCAGACATGGAATATTCAGTATGAGAATTTAAGGAAAAATCAGAGATACTTATCGAAAATATAATCTCTGAATGAAAGATTCCAATATTATGTTGATGAACCTGATTATATATTAATAGTTTAATCTATGATTTTAATATCCCAAAAGTACCGGCTGACGAAGAGCTTAGAAATAAACTGGAAAAACAAGCAGCAGAACACTGAAATCAATGCATATATGATCAATTAGTTGAATTGGACCCAGTATATGCTGCTGAGCTTCACCCTAATAATCTGAGGTATGTTATTAGAGCATTAGAAGTGAAATTATTAACATGAAAATCAAAAACAGAGTTTCGAGAAGAAAAAAAACTCAAATATGATACTCTTTTTCTTACACCATATAGTGGAGATAGAGAAGAATTATATGAGAGGATAAATAATCGAGTACAGATAATGTTTAATGAATGATTGATTGAAGAGATAGAAGAACTCTTGAAAGTGTACAAAAAATCAGATTTTTGAATGAAAACGATATGATATAAAGAAGTGGTTGAGTATTTAGAATGAAATATGACACTCAGAGAATGTGTAGAATTAGTACAGAAACATAATAGAAACTACGCAAAAAAACAACTTACTTGGTTTCGAAAATATGAAGAAATTAATATATAACTATAAATAGCTATGGCAACAAAATCACTTTTCACAAAAAGCAGAATACTATTTCTTATAGTTGTATTTATAGTTATATCAATACCTCTTTTGTATAGAAAATTATCTTTTTTACTTGTATAATTATGTTGAAGTATATTTACTTGTTTTTTGTTTTAACTTTATTTGCAGTAGTCTCAATTACTGCAATTAATTTTTATGTTCTGAGTTTCTCAAATATAGGGTATTATAAAAAAGTAGAGAATTTAGAGAAGAGATATGTCTGACTCGTTTTTTGAGCATCAGTTATAGGGAAGAGTACTCCTTCAGATATTTTAAAAGATAGATTAATAGTTGCATATCAGTCATATCAATCTTGAAAAATAGAAAAGATTCTTGTATCCTGAGATAATTCTCAAAAAAACTACAATGAACCAGTTGCGATGCAAAAATATCTTATCCACTTGTGAGTTGATGTAGATGATGTATATTTAGATTATGCTTGATTTGATACCTATGACTCCCTGTATCGAGCAAAAGAAATCTTTTGAGTGAAAGAAATAACACTCTTTACCCAAGATTTTCATTTAAAAAGAGCTTTATATATTTGAAAAAGGCTTTGATTAAAAACTCAATGAATAGAAACAAATCTACAAAAGTATATTCAAGATGATTATAATAATAAAAGAGAAATGTTAGCAAGAGTAAAGGCGTTTTTGGAAGTGGAAATATTGAAAGCTGAACCAACCTATTTGTGAGATAGTATTGAAATTATAACAGATGAAAAGATAGGAGAGGCAAAGAAAAAAATACTAGAATAATGCCGACACTAAAATAGTGATTTTAATGAGATCCAAAATTGAAAATAACTAGATATTATGTATTATAAAGATAGTTTTATTTTTATAATTACTATATTATGAAATATTTTGTTAGAATTTTTATAGGAATATTTTTATTTTCTCTCTCTAGTTTTACTTTTGTAAGTGCTGATTGCATTGAGGGAGAAGAATCTTGTTTATTTGGGTGGAATCATTCTGAAAATACATGATCAAATTGGAATAACTGGTCTTGGCTTGATCCAATTTCTGAATATTGATGAAGAGGTTTTATGATGAACGAAAATCATCCACTCTGGAGTGGGAAACCTTTGAATTGGGCAAATGGTTGAAGGATGAGGTCTTTTAGTAAAGAAAAAGAAGTAAGTGCAGTGGTTGATATGACTCAAAGAGCTCCTTCAACATCACAAGGGGGGTCATTTAAAGTGTTTGATCTTCCGTCAAGTTCAAGTAATAGAGCATCTTGGTGGATGTGGTATGACGCAAAACCACTGAGTACAAGATGAATTACTCATGCAAGTACAGATAGAATGAGTTTTTATGTGAAAACTGAGAATATGAAGCCTCTATCAACTCCTACAAAAATTAGTACATGGGGGTATCATGTAGGGACATACTTGTGTTGGGATGATGGCTGTAATAAGTGAGAAGGGCCTGGAAATCAGCATTATTATCATTATCTTGCATTGAATCCATGAGCATGGATTCATGTAGAGCTAGATCAGCACCCTCAACATAGAAGACAAGGAAGTGGGCCTGTTTTAGGGAATAATCCATCGTTTATAGAATCAGGAAAAAATTATTTTGAGCATATGTCTCGTTTCTATATGGAAATTAGGAATTCTCAAACAAATCCTACAACTATGCATGTTGATGAGTTAAAATATTATTCCACTCAAGACTCAGTTGAACCAAATCAAAATGAAGAATCAATTACATCTGTTTGGGTTGGGAATTGGCCTGAAGAAAATTATTGGGAAATTTGATTTTCAGATAATTCATTTGGAGAGGATGGGATGAGAGATACAACTTGGTCAACCTTTGAAATAAAATGGTCAACAAGTCCAATTACAAATGCAAACTATGATTCAGCGACATTGATAGAACCAATGTTTTATACAGGTACTGAATACACAGATGGGGAGGGAGGAGCTTTTCGTAGATCAAGTGCCTGGGAAAGAGGTGCTTGGACTCGCTTTAAATTACCTGATCAGATTGAAATGGAGGCAAGTCAGATATATTTTGCTATTAAAGATATTTCGATTGCCTGATCTGGCGCATGAACAAAATATCCTTGGAATAAACCAGATGGTCATAATGCTCCGAGTGATAATATAAGACTTATCAATTATCATATAAGTTCAGATATAAAAGAGGAATGAGTAAATGATAGTAAATATATTGCCGTAAACAGAGTAGTTGCTCAGTTTTGAAAAAGATTGGACTTGGTTATTCTGAAATACAGAAAAGATACAAATATTCAAGTATCGAAATTAAGAAATAGCTTATTAAAAGGAATAGATGAATATATTACACTCAATAAGACTCAGGTAAAGGATCTGAATTATAGACTTAAATGAAAGGCCTTAAAAGTGAAGGTTAAAAAAAACTATAAAGAGCTTTTAATAGAATTAAGGAATTAAGATTAAATAATCGTAAAAAAATATCAGCATATTTGGTAGTTTTTTATTTGCTTTTTTTTCGCAAAATCTAATAATATCTTACAGTTTAAATATTAATTATAGGATATGTTACAAGAACCGAATTATATACAAATTGTTGCAAGTGAATTAGGGTTTAATAATAGTCAAGTAGAGCTTGTTTTAGCATTGATTGCTGAATGAGCAACCGTACCTTTTATTGCAAGGTATAGAAAAGAAAAGACAGGAAATCTAGATGAAGATAATATTAGGGATATTATTGAACTGAGGACAAAACAAGAAAACTTATACAAAGCAAAAGTAACAGCTATAAACGGAATTGAGGAATTAGAAAAAATGACTCCAGAATTGATGGATGCTATTATGAATGCAAAAACACTCAAAGAAGTAGAAGCAATATATAAACCATATAAATCAAAGAAAAAAACAAAGGCAATGATAGCTATTGAAAAAGGATTTCAAGTTGTTGCTGATAATATCAAACAAAATGGAGAAATTATTATTCCAGATGACTTGTTAAAAGAGTATACGAAAGATATAATTCTTGAGTGATCAGTAGATATAGTTGCAGCAGAAGTAACTGCAAATATAGATTTGAGAGATGACTTGAAAGAAATATTAGAAAAACATTGAGAAGTAGTTTCAAAAACAAAGTGAGCAAAGGCGCTTGAAAAATTAAATGAAAAAGATACCAAACAAATATCTAAGTTTGATATTTATTCTGATTTTATGATTTCTCTTTCTAAACTAAAACCTTATCAAATTCTTGCTCTTAATAGAGGAGAATCATTAGGAATTCTTTCTGTAAAGGTTGATAAAACAGACATGTCATATGGTGGGATTCAAAAAAACTATGCGAGAACTCTTGAAACAAGACTTCCATTTATTGAACTATTAGAAGAAGCTTTCAAAGAATGATTTACTGCATTATTTAAATCAGTAGAAAATGAAATAAGGGGAGTGATGAATGAAATCTGAGAAGATGATGCAATTGATAGTTTTCAAAATAACCTTGATGCCCTATTGATGACAAAACCTGAATATGGAAAAAAAATCTTGGCAGTTGATCCAGGTTTTGCTGCAGGATGTAAGTTAGCAGTCCTAGATGAATGAGGGAATCCTCTTAAGTTTGATAAAATATTTTTACATAGTAAACAAATAGCAAAAGTAAAATTAAAAGAACTGATTACAAAATATAGAGTTGATATAGTGGTGGTAGGGAATGGAACATGAGTCAATGAATCAGTCGAAATTTTACAAGACATTACAGATAAAGAAATATATATAGTAAATGAATCATGAGCATCAGTATACTCGGCAAGTAAAATAGCAAAAGAAGAATTTCCTGACCTTGATTCACTAGATAAAGGAACTATTTCAATAGGGAGAAGGTTTATTGACCCTCTTTCAGAACTCGTAAAAGTACCTGTTTGAAGCATCTGAGTTGGAATGTATCAGCATGATATGCCAGAAAAAAAACTAGAAGAAAAACTCTGATATGTAGTAGAAGATGTTGTAAATAAAGTTTGAATTAATGTAAATATAGCATCAAGTTATGTATTGAATCATATTTCATGAATTGATAAAAGAGCAGCAAAAAAGATCTATAATCATAGGCCATATAAATCAAGGTCAGATTTGAGAAAACAATTATCAGATAAAGTATTTGAACAAGCTGCAGGTTTTTTGAGAGTTCCTGAAAGTACAGAAAGGTTTGATAATACAGACATACATCCAGAGCAGTATGAGCTTGCAAATTATATCATTGAAAATGAAATAAAAGCTATTGATTTTAACGAAAACAAAGATGTATTAGTTTGATTTTATCAAGATGCAGATAGATGAACACTTGATTTTATTTGGGATTCATATGGAAATATATGAGAAGATCCAAGAGTGAATTCTACACACAAAAAGGCATCAAAAGGTATTAGTATGGATTCAGTTTCTGAATGAGATATTCTGGAATGAGTAGTAAGGAATGTTGTTGCTTTTTGAGCATTTGTTGATATTTGACTCAAAAATGATGGACTCGTCCATATATCTCAACTTGCAGATGCATTTGTAAAGGATCCAACTGAGTTTGTAGAAGTGTGACAAACAGTAAGAGTAAAAATCACTGGCATAGATACTGAAAAAGGGAAGATACAGTTGAGTATGAAGAATATATAAAAATTTAATATTATAAATTTAATAGATGAATAAAGAGCTTTTAGAAGCAAATATACAAATAATTCTTGATTTTTATAAAGAAAAGCAACAAGATATCCAAAGTTTATATAATGGAGTAAAAGCTGAAGGAAAAGAGAGAGGTATTCTTGATTGATTTCTAAAATTTTTGGAGTTAGAAATAAATGATGAAACGAGATTTGTGGCCTATTCAAGGGTAGCGTCTCTAAACGAAGATGCTCTAAAGTTATATCTTGAAAAACTATGAAAATTAGAAGATGAAATTGAAGAGGTACTTTATGAAGCATATATATTTGTAAAAAATTATCACTCAGATATTTTTAAGCAAATTATAGACAAGGTTGAAGAAGAAGGATTACTGACAGAGTTTTATCTAGAGCTTTTTAAATGAGTTCATAAAATATGAGAATCATTTACTGATTACCATTTAGCTTGGCATACTCATATTATAGGGACTATAAATAAAAACTTGGAAAATGAGTTTGATGCCGATTCAGGAAAGATATTAAAATATTTAGAAAAAAATAATCTGTGAGCAGATAAAATCGATGGAGTAAATGCGGATAGAAGTTATTCAACCCTTATAGAGGATGAAAGTTGATATAAAGTAGTATCATATGCTGAAGCATTTTCTGAAGAGGTATGAGATATAATAAACTCTTTGAGTGAAGTTATGAACACCTTAGAATGATGCGAGGATGATGTATATAATAAAAAATCAGCATATATAAAATATTTTTCTGCATTAAAAAATGCATTCTGAGAAACTGACTGTGATAATCTTATTCAGCAATGGAGAAAAGTTGATGAAACTTGGATGGAAATTGATACACCTTTTCAGATTGGTCATCCACTTGAATTTTATGAAGACCTCTATAGGAAATCAGTAGCTCCTGAATGGGATCTTAGAATCGTTGATACTTCGCTTTTTGAGTCAAAAGTATCATCAGATGTACTGAAGATGTATGAAACTCTTTATGATGATATTTGAAGATGTAAATATTCAGATTCATACGAATATTCACTTGCCAATCAAAAAAGAGTACAGTTGTATATTTCTACTCCAGTGTTTTATTATTGAGATAAATTTAATTGATTATTTTCAGCTCAGGTAGTTCCAAATGATGAAGAAGTAAGTAAGGTATCTGGGAAAAAGATTTTTGCATTTCCTTGATTTGTTTTAGAAAAACAAAGAAAAGCCCCAGTTATGAAAATAACAACAGAAATATTTGAAGCTTCATTTATGGAATCTTACAAAAAATTTCTATTCTCAGAGGATAAAAACTATTTTTGAGTGTATGATATAGAAACAATATGACATGAATATGGGCATACCCTTTGGCTTGATTTAGATACTGAAGCAGTTATGAATGCAAGCGGAAACTTTAAAAATTTAGAGGAATTTAAGGCCACTATGTGATGACTGGTTGCATACTTCATGAAAGAGAGTAACGAATTGAAAGAAAAGGTTGTATTGCTTCACGTATATAGATGTATAAAACTATTAAAGTACAGAGAAATAGAGGATGTGAGACCATATTATTGTGAAGCGTTAATTCATTTAGATATCCTCTTTTGAAGTTGAATTATCGAATTTAATTGAAAAAAAATAGTATTTAAAAACACTCCAGAAAATTATAAAAAATTAACAGAACTATATACTTCTAACTATAAAGAGCTTATTTATAACTATCTTGAGAAAAGAGATGCATGAGAGTTTCTTTTTGATTACACAGTAAAAGAAGGGAGAGTATTTCTTCCAAAAAATCAAAAAATAAGAGAATTTGTAGAGTATTACTATGCTTTATATAAAAAAATATGAAATGAAGTTGATAAAAACTCTAATTAGTAAATAAATATATTATTCATGAAAATAGCTTTTTTACTTCCACCATCAGAGGGGAAAAATAAATGAGGGGAGTATGATAATCATAGCCTCAGTTTTGATTTTGAAAAACCTCATGATATATCTATGAATGTATCAGAAAAAGATTTAAAGTGCATATGAGATAGATATAAAGAATGAGTGCAATTAAATAAAAAAATCTTTGATGGCCCTCATAACATTGCTATAAAGAGATATTCAGGAGTTATGTATAATGCTATTGATTATAAATGAATGAGCCAAGATTGAAAAAGCTTTTTTGAAGAACATTTTTTCATTTTATCATGAATGTATGGGAAATTAAAACCAACCGATATAATTGGGAATTATAAGCTTCCTATTGAAACAAAAGGTTTATTAAAGTATTGGTGAGGGACTATTACAGAGAGCTTAAATGAGATGAATTTGGATTATATTATAAATTTACTTCCACTTTCATATATGAAAATGGTGAATTTTAAAGAATTAGACTCAAAAGTAATCAATATAAACTTCCTTACTTATAAAGAGGGGAAGAGAGTAAAAATCTCTCATTGAGTAAAAAAAATTAAGTGAGAATGGATTAAAAATATTTGTGAAAATTCCTTGAAAGATTATAATACATTCTGAGGTGAAGTTAAAATTCACCAACATATGATTGATATAGACATTACAATATAAATTATTTTTTTATACATGCAATTATGAAATTAAACTTAGAACAAAAATATCAAGCAATTACAGCAAAGTGAGAAGTAGCTGAACTTGATTTAAAAACACTCCTTTCTTTTTCTGATAAGACACTTTTGTATTTTTATCCAAAAGATAATACCCCAGGTTGTACATTGGAAAATAAAGATTTTTCTTGTTTGAAAGATCAGTTTGCAGAAAAATGAATAACAGTAATAGGTGTTTCAAAAGATAGCATTGAATCTCATAAAAAATTTATTGAGTCACAAGATTTAAAAGTAGATCTTATTTCTGATCCAAACTTAGCTTTGCACAAAGAACTCAGTGCATATTGAGAAAAAAATAATTATTGAAAAATAGTTATGTGAGTTATTCGCTCAACATTTTTACTCAATAAACAATGAGAAATTCTTTGAGAATGGAGAAATATTAGAGCAACATGACATGCTGAGAGAATATTGAAAAAAATATAATTACATAAATTTGACTAAAAAAGTATCTTTCTTATAATAAAGATACTTTTTTAGAGAGGTGATGAGAATGAAAAAGACTCCAGAAGAGGACGCAATATATAATTTTTTAGTTTTGGATAAAAAGTATTTTCGTAAACCTAATCCTGATGAGAATCCAGGTCAGCACTATAAAACGAAGGGGACACCTGTATTAGGTGACCCCCTTCTTAAAAGATTAGTACCAGAAGCAATTGAACTTTATTTTATTCTTGATCGACCAACAACCACACTTCAGGTTAAGGAGCTTATTGAAAACTTTTTTGAGAGTGCTAAAACACCAATTAAATATTAACCTATGTATTGTTAAATACTTGTAGCTTAATATTTACACAAAATTTAAAACAGTTCAAAATAAACTGTTTTAAAAAGAACCAAGCAATTTAGTGCTTGGTTCTTTTTCTTTTTATTGTGTCCATACCTTAAAATTTCTAAATTGAGAGTGTGATTCTATAGGAGTTGCCCATGATTCATCTGAACCTCAGAAGAATGTAGAGAATAGTATTCCATCTATTACAACTGGCTTTGTATCAACTATGTTAAGATTAGATTCAGAATATACTTTTCTTTCATTGATATAAAACTCTACTATCCCATCAGAATTACCTGGAGTATTGAGTTTGACTCTTTGAGTAAGAGTGAACCAATCTCAGACACCTATGTAACCTGCTGATCTTCAAATTGATGTTCCGTATCATTCTTCTTTATCTTGGAGATACGCATATATTTCCATGGCTCATTCGGCTCTCCACATAAATCTCGTTGAGAAACCTTCACCCCTCAGTCATCCTCATGTCGGACATTCTCATCCGCAAAGACCTGGAAGCTTTCCTCATTTTACAAAATCAAATCAGTCTTCAAGTTTTACATCATAGGATAAGTACATATCAGTCCCTGTTGTATCAAGTCTTTTGATGAAACCTCCTCATCCTCTGATTTCACCAGATGGTTTGTATGATCATGCTGGATAAGTAGCTCTAAGAATATCTCATTCTAAGAGTTCGAAGTTTTCAAAACCCCATTTTCTTGTTGTTTGAAGTACCCAATCTGTGATCCAGTTTTCGGTGAATGTATTTTCAAATACAACAACCTCAGTGTTATTATTATCAATTAATTCTATGTTTGAAGGTAATACCTTTGTATAAGCACAATAACCAAAGTTTTTTGTTTTTCCAGGTTTGATGAGTTTATTATAACTCACTCAAGTAACTGAATATCATGTGTCAGTTTCTTCAAAAACTCCACTCCAGTTAGATTTTAAATCTGAATCCAAATCAAAGTCCAAAGTCCAGTCTAAATTCTCATCATTATTGTTTGTTATTTCAAATTTATAACAGTATCCTGTACTCCATTCACTCTTTATATAGTGATTAAGATTTGTGTCTGCTAATACTTGTGTACTAGACAGTAAAAGAGAACCAATAATACTAATACCTCCTAATATAATACCTTTATTTCTCATAGAATAGATTGTTAATAATAAAGTAGTATCATGTTATTTTATTTAGCATAAAAGACAAGTTTAATATTAACAAAGTATTAATAAAATCTTAACAGGACATTAACTTTTAAAAAACTTTTAAATATTAATGTCCTGTTAATGTCAGATCAGTATAATAATCATATCTTTGAAAAATAAGATATAATTATTATATAAATAACGTTATGCAAAGAATAGAAATGATCTCCTCAGATATATCATCCATTGGTTATAAACCGCAAGAAAGTACTCTTGAAATTGAATTTTATGATTTATGTGTTTATAAGTATTTTTGAGTACCAAGAAATATTTATAGCTGATTAATATGAGCAGATTCTCACGGAAGATATTTTGATAATTATATAAAAGGAAAATATAGTCATTATAGAGTTATAAAATAATGCTCTATAAATTGAAGCACACAAAAAGACCATCAAGTAAATATTGATGGTCTTTTTGTATGCTTCAATTTATATTATATTTTTACTTACTAATATTTTTACATAATATAGGGCAATATTTATAATATCATAATCTTTATGAAAGAAGAATTCAAAAAATACAGAGCAAAGTTAAAAGAAATAAAACATATAAGAAAAATAATATGGCTGCTGATTTTTCTTTTTTTGTATATCCTCTTAGTTATTCAAGTAAAAAAGATTGAGACGATTTCTACTTTTCCTGCTGTATATATGAATGTACAAGACATAGTAGGGCATACCAAAACAGATCTTAAGTTTGAAGAAATAAATATTGCAGATTCAAAGTGAAATAATATAAATTGATTATATCTTTGATCTGGAACTTGAAAAACAGTATATTATTTTCATGGAAATTGAGGTCCATTAAGCTATTTTTATTCTGAGATAAAATATATCCATCAAGAATTAGGTTATAATGTTTTTGCATACGACTATCCAGGTTACGGAAAAAGTGAAGGCTTTCCATATAAAGAAAATGTAGATGAATTCAGTGAAGTATTCTATGAACATATTAAAAAACAAAAAAATATCACTGATAGTAATCTTATTATTTGGTGATATAGTGTGGGAACAGCTGTAGCAACTGATTTTGCATCAAAACATAACTTTGAAAAGATAATTCTTGTGTCACCATTTGCTTCGAGGTATGAAATGGCAAGGGATAAGCTGTGATTTGCAATTCAAAAATTATTATTTTTATCAGACAGTTATAGCTCAAAGGATAAGGTAAAAACATTCACTAGGCCAGCTCTTATTATTCATGGGAATGCAGATAAAATTGTACCATTTGAGCAATGACAAATGGTATTTGAAAGCTATGGTTGATCAGAAGAGCTTTGAAAAAAACCAAAAAAATACTTTATTGAAATAGACGAGTCAGGACATAATTATATATTGAGTGTCTATTGAAAATCATTAAAATATAAAATTCTTGATTTTTTAGAGAATGATGATCCAGAATATCAAGTGAATTTTTTCTATTTAAATAAGAAAGAAAAATTAAAATTAGATAAAAGGGCATATATGCTTGATACTGTATATGGTTCTGATTTAGAATCTGATGACTCACTTACTAAGTTTGTAAATAATAAGATCTCATTTGATGATCTTGCATATGTTCCAGAGAATATGCAGCCAATTAATTCCGATTATGTATATGATACAAAGTGAAATGGGAAAATGAGAAAAGAAGCATCAGGAAAATTTCATGATATGGCAAAAGAGTTTTATGATGAGTATTGAAAGAAGCTTGTAGTAGTAAGTTCTTATAGGAGTTATGCATACCAAAAATGAATAAAGGACAGAGGCTGTCCTGATAATCTGTGTGCAAAAGCAGGGTATAGTGAACATCAGTCATGACTTACTATTGATTTATTTTCAGCTTCTACTCAAAAAGAGTGGGAGACAAATAAATCATATAAGATCATCTATAGTTGGCTTGCAAATAATGCGCATTATTATGGTTTTACTAATACGTACCAAAAGGGGCTAGAAGTTGATGGTTATGAAATAGAACCATGGCATTGGAGGTATGTTTGAATAGACCTTGCTACATATTTATGGGAAAAAGAAATTACGTTTGCAGAGTTTTATAACACAAAAAAATAAGAAGTACTGAAAAGTACTTCTTATTTTTTTTGTACACTGTTTAATATATGAAATACACCAGATGCTACGAAACTTATTACCTCTCTTCCTTTATTGTACGCAAGTTTATTTCTCTCTCTCTTTTCTAATTCTTTAATCCAGTATTTTGCGACTTTTACAGTATCAATTTCTTCTTGTAAGTACTCTATGTTACATCAATTTTGTCATTCTCACCTTTGTATTGTAGGCTCTAGATTTGTAATAAGTTTTTGTAACGCTTGGATACTTCATCTTTCATCTTTGTCTAAATTATGTGTAAGAACCCTCAATATAGCCCATCATTTTTCTGTGAGTTCTTTGCCATTGATTACAGGGCCAGTAGATATTATAATTTTATTAGGGAGAAAATTTATTGGAGTAGGTTCAGATAAAGAACCCTGAGCTTGTGCAGTAAGTGTCATCGTATAATTTGGGATTAGGAGGATATCATCTATTTATAAATAAAAATATATATTAAGCAAATAAAAATATAAAAAAAGTAATAGAATGTGAATTCTATTACTTTTTTTGATAACTATGTTTTTTATTATTTAGAAGTCTGAAAATATATCTTCAATATCATCAAAATCATTATTATATTTCTCTTTTTTAGAGTTTAAGTACGAAATCATATATTTCACAAGATCTTTTACTCTTGGTTTTGTTTCAGCAAGAGTCTCTAATCTTGCTATAATTTTATCAAATGAAGCTATTCTATCATCACTTGATGAGTATTTAGCTTCGACTTTTTTTATAAATCCATCTAATGCTTTATTTGCTTTTTTCTTTAAACTATAACTTACACCATATGTTTTTACAGATGTGTAGTTTTTTTTGTAATCTTTTTTATAATCCTCTTTGCTTCCTTCAAATCATTCTTTTAGGGAAATAACGTTACTACAGTATCTGTCTTTATCACTTGTGATAGCACATACTCTATAGTAAACATCTATTTGTTTATAAGTCATTTTACTATATTCAGTTTTGCTTATATCACTTTCGTATTTGATATACCCATCATTTGGATATATTGGATCGCTATTTTTTTCTGATCTTACTATTTTATAGTAGGTAAAATTTTCATCAGGGTTACTAAATTCTTCCCATGACATATGTATTTTTCAGTTATCGTTTGATGCTTCAAATTTTAAACTTGAGTCAAAGATAACGTCTTTGAAATTATTGTTAGTATATGCATTCGATCATTGAGCAGAAACGGTAGAAAAGCTCGCTAGAATAAAAACAAGTACAAATAATTGTTTCATTGTTGATAACATATTGTAAAAATTAGATATATAAATGTGTTACTAATTATATGTTTTTTTTAGCTTTTTCAAAGAAAATAATAATAAAATATATTAGAGTTTATGTCAACTAGAAAATATAGAATTGTTTTGATTGACGGTAAAAACGCTATACTAAGGAATTATAGAGTTATCTCTATAATTTATCTTTTGTAATAAGTCGCTGTATGAGAATAAATAAGAGTGCATTTACTTTGGTGGAATTGATAGTAGTGATTACTATTTTAGCAATATTATGAACCATAGCTTTTATATCTCTTCAGTGATACAGTAGGAATGCTCGAGATAGTAATAGAATTAGTGACGCATCAAGTATTACAACATCATTAGAAGTGTTTGTAACAACCTCATGATTTTATCCAGAACCAGAAGAAGGGTTTGATATCTCATATAGTGGTGCAATGGTATGGCATCAAGGGTTATTATCGGATAATGTAATTACAAACCTTAAATCACTCAATACAGTTCCAGTAGATCCACTCACAGGAGCTCATTACACATATTCAAGGCTGAACACAAAAAAAGAATTTGAACTTGGTCTTATGTTAGAAGTAGGCTGATTTGCTCATACTTCTGTAATATGACAAGCAACAGCAGCATCAAAAGTATGAGAAGCGTATATAAAATGAACCTATAACGGTATAGTTGCAAAAGTAACTCTATGACCTACTTTGTATATGCTTGCAGTACCAAGTATAATAAACTGAAGTATATGAGCAGCAGACTATGAAGATATAGTATCAGATCTTGTATTTAACGGTTGATCAAATGCACCATCATCATATGATGGAACAGATTATGGAACATTATCATGAACATCAGATAGCATAGAATTTTCGCCATTATCTGGAGTAGTGATATATTCATGATCGACAACGGTTACAACTGGAGATATTACTACAGTTGTAACATGACTTCAAGATGTATACAATAATTCATGACTAGAAAATGATGGGGACGTAACTCCATATTTAGTATGAGATGCATCTTCAGATACAGATTGGACACAATATGTATGAGAAATATTTATACATGAGAACATAGATCCAAGTTTCGAAGTACTTGCTGGACCTGCAACTCCTGCATGAGGTTGATGAGTAAATTTATATGACATCATGTTTACATATCTTAGTACAAATAATTTAGATATTCCATTTGGGTTTAATAATGAGCTTATAGAATTTTCAGATAAATTATATTTTGTGGCAGCTGATGGATGACCTGTAGGATGAATTTTTAATATAGAGAATCCATTCATTTCATCTGCAAATGCTATTGGTTTTGGTGGACCATCTATGGTTCTCTATAGTATTGATGCAACGGGGACTGCTACATCATTTTGAATTGATATCGATACGAGTCTCATAGTTGGTGATGATTTTGCTATCCATAATAATAGATTATATTTTGCATGAAAAGATGATAACCTTTATTATATAGACTCCGGAAATACCGTTACACAAGTAGCAGGTGTTTGGAAGCCGGAGTATTTAAAAGCTTATAATAATAAACTCTATTTTGCATCAAAAGATTCAGGGAGTTGAGACGTAGACCTTTATTATATAGATGGAGTAAGTGCACCACAAAAAATTACAATCCCTTGACTCGCTACTGCATCTGAACCAAAAGATCTTACAATTTTTAATAACGAACTATATTTTAGCTCATATACAGCTTCAAGTGGGAAGGAATTATTATATATAAATACATGAAATTCCGTAAATGAACTTGATGTACATAGTGGGACATGAAGTTCTTCACCTCAGTATTTAACTCTGTATAATGGAAGACTTTATTTTAAAGGATCTGATGGTTGATCAAATAACCTCCATTATATAACTACATGACATAGTGTTTCTGCAGTAGGGACTGCTCCAGAAAGAGTTTGGGAGCTAACGAGCTATAATAATTTATTATATTTCTTGGCAGATGATGGGCTAAGTGGAAATTATACACTCAGGTATATTAATACTTCAGGTGCTCTCACCGAATTAGCACCAGTAGGGACTGGTATTTGGCCAACTAACTTTCAAGCAAGTGTGTATAATAACAAATTTTATTTTCAGGTGTATACCTGAACTGACTACAGGTTAAAAACTCTGGATACAAGTAATACTTTATCTGAAGTAACACGGGCATGAATTAATAATTCAATGGTTGTGTTTGATGGTAATTACTTATATAATAGTAAACTTTATTTTGTGGACGGAATAGGATGAAGTAATAAGCTATATAGTATCGATAATACAAACACAGTAAGTATTGATACTAGTTTTGTTATCACTTGAGATTATTAATATATTATAATATGTGTAAAAAGAGAAAAAATAGGAGGTTTTTTCTCTTTTTTTTGAATGAAACTTGAAATATTTATTTACTCGGTATTATTGTGAATAATAAATATATTAATATATAACCATTCGATACACAGATGATAAAACAAAATCCAATTTCATGATTTTATGAAAACCTACCAGAAGCTCAAATAGTAGAAGAAAAATTTAAAAATATTATATCAAAAAACTATTCATTATCTGGGTTTACTCCAATGGAAACACCATGTATTGAAAGAGTGGAGACACTGACTTCAAAGTGATGAGATGATAGTGAAATTTATGGAGTACATAGGTTAAAATGAGAGTTATGAGATACTGTTACACTATGACTTCGTTTTGATCTGACAGTCCCTTTTGCAAGATATGTGGCTCAATATGAATGAGAATTAAATTTTCCATTTAAAAGACAACAAATACAAAAAGTTTTTAGATGAGAAAGACCTCAAAAATGAAGATTTAGAGAGTTTTATCAAGCTGATATAGATATTGTTTGAAATGGGAAACTAGCACTTTTTGCTGATGTAGAAATATTATCTACACTTTATAATGCATTAAGTGAATTAAGCTTTTGAGATTTTGTAATACATATAAATAACAAAAAATTATTAATTTGATTTTTAGAATCAATTTGAGTAGAAAAAATAGGAGAGACAATAGCTATTATAGATAAAAAAGACAAAGTAAAAACGATTGTTCCAATGCTTGAGAACCTATGATTAGAAGAAAAAATAGTAAATAATATTTTAGAACTGATAAAAGTTTCTGAAGAAGGCAGTAGTTTAGAGCTTTTAAAATATTTTAAAAATATACAAAATGATAGTTTGCAAGAATGATTAAAGGAGTTGAACTATGTTTATAGTAATTTATTAGATTTATGAGTAGCAGAAAAATCTATAAAAATTAATCCTGCAATTTCAAGAGGTTTAAATTATTATACATGAACGGTATTTGAGATATTTATTACAGGACACGAAAATTTTTGAAGTATTAGTTCAGGATGAAGGTATGAAAATCTATGTTCAAACTTCACAAAAAATAACTATCCATGAGTAGGAGGAAGTATTTGATTATCAAGACTATTATTTGTATTGAATGAAATCTGAAAAGTAGAAAAAAATAAAAAAACTATTACTGATGTATTAGTTGTAAATATGTGATGAGAGTTATTAAAAGATGCCCTCTGCCTTGTAAAAAATTTGAGATGAAAATGAATCAATACTGAGCTTTTTCTTGATGATGAGACAAAGATTGCAAAACAGTTAAAGTATGCAAATAATAAAATGATCCCATTTGTAATTATTATGGGAGAAGAAGAAAGAGAAAAAGGAATAGTGCAATTGAAGAAGCTTGAAACTTGAGAACAGTTTGAAGTAAAGATAAATGAAGTAGTTGAGAAAATAAAAAACAAATAAAAAATAACCCTAACCTGAATCCTTTCCCTTAAGACTAAGGGCAAGGGGATACATTTTTAATTCATAAATTAATTATGTGCCTCCTTCCATTCGAATGAAGGGAAGGAATTCAAGGAAGGGTTATTTTTTTATTTGTTTTAGAATGTACAACCCGTACTTGTAAGCTCTCATGATCCAGAAACAATTTGATACTCTTCGGAGATTCATGTAGAAGATATTGTTTTTCAGGCTTCGCTTATTTCAGTACAGTTTCTATAATCGCTATTTTGCCAAAAATTAATAGTTTCATCATTCATCAAACTTGTAAAAGATGTTCAGTCAGAATAAGGCGAGTATGGCTCATCAAATGTATAAGGGAGGTTATGTTTTGAATTATCAAATATGAACTTTATTCTATTTGTTGATCCTGTTCAGATTCAATCATGAATTTCTACACTGTCTTCTCAAGTGATAGCAAGTATTATTGTTGGGAGGACATTTGACGATACAGACTTATAATTTCAATCCAAAAGGCTAATATTATTATCTCCATTTTCTAAGGTCCCTGCAATTTGAAATTCTTGTTTATTAACGGTAGTTGAATAAAAGTATGATTCTCCATTTTTTGGATCAGAAGGGAGTTTATCAAGTGTGTTTAGGAACACATTTTCATTAAGCTTTCATTGATTGATCACTACAGTTCCACTGTTTGTGATAGTAAAAGAATCTCATGGGTCTGCATAGAATCACCTTTTTTGTTTGTATATTTTTAATGCTGAACTAACTTTTGCAAGATCTGATTTTCTTTGTGAATCTCTTGAATCAGCAATGAAGTCAATATATGAGTAAAATCAAATGGTACTCAAAATTCAGATAATTGTTACTACAACAATCAACTCGACAAATGTAAATCACTTTATATTATATTTCATAGTTTTAAAATTAGGATTAATTAATAATTATATTTTTTAGAAGAATCTAGCTCCGTTACATTATACTCAATATTTTGATTTCCATAGAGCCACCTTTCTTTAAAGTAGTTAAGCGTTCATCTTATTTCTGTTTGAGTTAATGCATGATTCCATGAGATAAATTCTCATATTCATCATGTAAAGTAATCACATTCGCTACATGTTTGGGGGCTTCCTGTGTCCCATGGGTAGACAGTTTCCTCATTTACTCATCAAAAACCAATATCATTATGCTCTGGCATAGGGTCTACATGATCTGTCTCATCTACTAATTCTCAATTTAAGTAAATCTTAAGAGTGTTATTTGTATCGATATAGGTTCATCATGAATCTATATGTGTAGAGTCTTGAACAATCATTATATAGTAAATTGTATCTGGAAGTGCTTCTCATAAATTTACAGATTTAAATTTATGTCAGCTATCCCAATCTTGAGATGAATCATAATAACAACTGTATGATGTATCAGCATTATTATAGATTCATGCATAAATGTCTCAGTCATGAATAGAAAAACTATATCATGTTGCATGTGCCCCTTGTTCATATATATATTGAGTTCAGCTGACTGCATTTCAAGTTTTAAATGCTATTGCGTATGATTTTTCCCTGAAAAGAAGGTCTGTTCCACAAATATTATCATTATTAATGTTTATATTGTTAGTTATTTTTAATATGTCAGTACCATCAAATTTAACAAAAGGGAAGTTGTTTATTGATCCAGTACTGTATTCAGGCTTTTTGGTTCCTGTCGCATCATTTCAATTTCCGGTTATATCAGTCCATGTACCAACGAGGTCTCAATCATTGAAAGTAGAGTTATTTGTTCAATCAATATTCTGAGCATCAAAATGAAAAACGATATTTGGTATTTCCGAAGGATCTATTGAATTTCTGAGAATATCCATTTTTCTTGTAAAGTCGAGATTGAAAACTTTTCAGAGATTTTCAGATACATCTATTTTATTTCAGAGTTTATCGACATATTTATAATCTTCGTTGAGGGCTCAGGTTAAAACTTTGAATTCTTTATTTACTGAATCTCTATAAAGATAAAAATCTTCATCATTTTCAAGATTAAGATCCAATTTCTTCAATATATTACTATTGTTTTGCTCAATAATGTATGTAAAGATAGTATCTTCAAAATTATTAGAGGAATCACGGTAAAACGAAAGGACGTTTACTATTCATATAAGAATAAAGGCGAGTATTGAAACTCCTATCACTATTCAGACAAGACTCTCAGCTCTTTTACTTTTTATCATTTGCAAAATATCTAAATTAATTATAATTCTGTTTAGAATATATTATATTTAAAACTTACAAATAGTGAAACTTTTAAAGCAAAAATCGTGATTGACACTTATAGAATTAGTTATCTCAGTAGCTATGTGAGCTGTGGTTTTATTGATTACATCAATATTTATTGCAGATAGTATAGAAGTGATGACTATTTCAAACAAAAAAACAGAAATAGTGAGGCAGTGACATGACCTTATTGATACATTAAATAAATATACGAGATGAGGACTCACTTCATCTACTGGGTTTATAGATTATGCTTCATGATTGTGAAACGATATCCTTCTTTTAAAAAATATTGATTCATCTGAAGGAGTTATTTTTTGAATCGTAGATACTGAGACTATGAAATTGGAAACAAACTATGATTCTCTGGTATACTCTGATCAGGTATTGTGATATGCGGAGTTAAGCGCAGCACAAATAACAGAGATAGAAACAAATTCATGAAGTACATATGATATTTCATTTCATCAAGATAAAATTTTTGATGGGTTAAATATGAAAAATTTTCAAGTGGACTACTATAATAGTTGAGCAATAATGGAAGTAGATTTCACTGTCTTTTTCTATGTAAAAGAGTTTGACGGAATACCATTAAGTATGGTATCATCAGATAAGACAATACAATTTATTCTAGATTTTTAAAAGTTTTATCATATGAAAGTTCTTCAAAGCAAGGGGAGTGTACTTATTTATGTACTTATGTTAGTAAATATTGCACTTATAATGTGAGTACTTGTATTTAATAATATATTTGTTCTCACGAACCATATTGATGTGTGAGCGAACTCAGAAGAGGTATATAGTGAAATATATGATAAATGACATATAGCTCTTCAATCTATCAAAAAATATAATTGAAACTGAAATTGAAATTTAGACGCACTCTCGTGTCCGACAAACATAACTATGAGTGGTTCAACATCATCAGGAACAAATATTTCAACTGTTATGACTTATGCAGCAGGGAGTATCTTCTGTAAATGAACCTATAATAGTAAAGAATTAAGGATTTATTTTGATTCACTTATTAATTCGTTTGAATCAGCCTATTATGATGGGGACTTGGTTAATATTCAACAAACAGAGTATACAGATGTATGATTGAAGTGAACGAAATCAGCTTTAGATGTAGTGTCATCATCATTGGAGTATTTCTCATATACAAAAGAAAAAGCTATTGATGGAAATGATAGTACTTGATTTGAAAGTCTATTTGCATGATTTTATGAATGGATAACCTTTGACTTCTCATCAGGATGAGAAAAAAGTATTTGAAAAATAATTCTTAAAAAGAATTCAAGATCTTGGTTATCATTGTATTGGGATTATTGAGATATTGTTTTCAGAGATAGTTGAGGGTTTGAAGTAGAACGTATAGGTTTGTCATGAATGGATGGAGAAACATACAAAGAAATAGACTTGAAAACAAGAGGCTTGTTAAATGATACAGCAACTATTACACTTGAAACATATTTTAGCTACCTTGACGTTTTAGAGTTTGAAGTATATGAACTTGAGAGTATTTGATCTGAAGAAATATGGGAATGAGACAGAGATTTTACAGATAGTGATTCAACGTACTTAAGTTTTGTATCTGATGGTATCATGTGAGAAGATTGATTAGATGATGATTTTAATAATGATGATTATAAAGTAACCTGAGGGTCAGGAGTGTATTATCCAGATGGTTTTCAAGATGACGATGTTATCCCAAGAAAAACATTTTATTGAAGTATTCCAGTCTGAGAAGATCAATATAATATTTTTTGGAATAACTATAAAACAAATGCTTTTAGTTCAGGAAATATAAATAATAATGATACCCTTAATGTCAAAATATGAGACACATCAACTGGGTATGTGATTCTAGATACTTATAATAAAACAAATAATCTTTATAATCTAAAAATACTTGAATTTGATAGGGATGCATATCAAAATCAGTTTACACTTCTTCCTCTAGCGAGTTATTCAGTTGAAGGTCTTGCAGATTATAGATGATATATACAAAAAAGTTCATCTTGAGTTCTTTCTATTTCAAAAGATAAAACATGAAATGAATATGTATTTGATTTTAAAAATAACGACTATTGAATTTTTGTTTCAAACACTTCTACTTGAACTATGTCATATAGAGTAGAAGCAGAAACTGAAACATGAACCTGAATATATATAAACCCTATTGATGATTCATGAATTACGATAAAGGCTATGGCAAATCATATCATTATTGGACCAGAAAGAAACTTTATTTGAGATAATTTTACCGTTGTTGGAAATAAATAAGTTTTCCTTTACAAATCAGGGAAAAATTATAGAATAATCGTCAAAATTACTTTTAATATTAAAAAAAGCTTGTGGACCCTTTACTTATAGTATTGTTTATATTTCTTTTTCTTTTGTCAGCCTTTTTCTCAGGGACTGAACTTGCGCTTATGAGTCTCGCTTCTCATAAAATTGAAGCATTAGTAAAAGAGTGAAAATATTGATCAAAATCACTTAAAAAAATTAAAGAAAATAATGATAGGCTTCTTATCGCTATACTTATTTGAAATAACCTTGTAAATACCTTTACTGCAGCATTCGCTACTTCTATAGCTATTTCTATGGCCACAAACTCATGATTAGGCTTGAGTCAAGCAACAGCAATTTGAATATCTACTTGAATTGTTACTTTTCTATTACTCCTTTTTTGAGAAATAATTCCCAAAAGTATCGCAACAAAAAATGCAGCAAGGATATCATTATTTGTTGCTCCTATCTATAAGACTTTAATGCTTATTCTATACCCCATAATTTCTTTTATGGAGGTTCTTATTCAGGTGTTTTCATGAAAACAAAAAGTTGAACAGATGACAGATGAAGAGATAGAGAGTTTTATTGATATGTGAAGGAAATCTGGAAGTTTAGAGGATCATGAACATGAAAAAATAAAAAATATTCTTGAGTTTGATGAGACAATAGTTGAGGAAATAATGACACCAAGAGTAAAAATAGAAGCTCTTTCATCAGAAACTACTGTTAAAAAGGCTATGGAATTTTATTTGAGTCATACTCATAGTAGGATACCAGTTTTTACAAAAACAATTGATAAAATAGATTATTTTCTTACAGCAAGAGAGTTAGTAGAAGAATTTTCTGCAGGGAATCTAGAAACGAAAATATCAGATATAAATTTAAAAGAAGTATTAAAGGTTCCTCTCAATCAATCAATTGCAATATTGCTAGAAACTTTTCAAAAATCACATAAAATTATGGCTATTATCATTGATGAGTATGGTTGAGTTTCATGACTGATAACAATTGAGGATATTATCGAAGAAGTTTTTTGAGAGATTAGAGATGAAACAGATAAAGAAGTAGATGAAATAAAAGAGCTATGAGATAATTCCTTGAGGGTAAAAAGTGATGTATTAATCGAAGACTTATTAGAAAAATTTGATTTAGATTTAGAGCATATTTGACTAGATGAAAGAGAATTTGGTGGAGAGACATTTAGTTTTGTTATTACTCATGTATTAGAGGGGTTTCCTGATACTTGAGAAGTGATAAACTTTGATATTAAAAGAAGTGATAAAAAAGAAAAACAAGTTTTAAATTGTGAAGTATGAGAAGTAAAGAATGCAAAGATAGGAAATATTGATGTAAAAATAATGAAGAAAAAATAAGAGATGAACTAAAGTTCATCTCTTATTTTTTCTCTTATATCATTATTATGAAATTTCAACATATTATCGTTTATAATAACTCAATAAGGTTTTCATATCTTCTTAAATGTTTTCTGCGTTTTAGTTATTAACATTCGTTTTAACAAGTTATTTACAATTGTTAAAAACCTCGATTCTTGTATTCAAGTATTTTTTATGAACTTGATACCGGGCTTATGATTATTTATAATATTTTTGTACTCAGAAAAATCAGACCAAGAAGAATTTTTATCTAAAAAAGACTGATATGTGTTATCAAAATCTAGTATTGGTTTAAAATAAAGAATCCGAAAATAAAGATATATATCATCTTTCAGTGCAAATGAAGAAAAATTAAGTCCATCAGTAGTAGCAAAAAAACTTAGACAAAACCTTCCTGCATGTTTTTTTGCTGTTTTGCGAACTCAGAGTATTTGAAATATAAGGGTAATAAGTATTCTTACAAGCCAAAGTCTGTTAGGAGAAGTTACTATAAAGAGATCAATGTCAGAATCTTTTGTAGCACAATTCATAGAAATACTATTTCATATTCAAATCATTTTGAGTCATGGAATCCATTTGATGTAGTTGATGTGTTTATGAGTTTTTTCAGAGTAAAAAGTATCCCATTTTCAGGGAGTATTTTGTATTCAGATATATTTTTTGAATTGTTCGTGAGATATGTTTCAGGGTGAGAATATCATATTGAGAATAAAAAATTGATAATAAGTTGTATTGGACTAGTATGAATAGTAATAATATTAGTAATAATATCAATACCTATGAGATACTTATGTACAAACTGTAACTATATTTACGATGAATGAGAGTGAGACGGAATAGAAGAGATAGATCTCTCTACAAAGTTTGAAGACCTGTGAGATACATATACTTGCCCTGTCTGTTGAGAAGGGAGAGATAGTTTTCATGAAATTACAGAAGAAATTAATTATCTTGATGGAAATACTCATTTATACGATTTAGAAATAGATCATTTTCCAGAGATAGAGATAAAAGGGGATAAGTTAATTGTTTCAATCTGAAACGGGATTCATCCTATGTGAGATTCACATAGGGTTTCTTCAATATCCTTATATGATGAATATTGAGATTTAATTGAGGAAAAATTTTTATGAATAGATGAAGACCCCGTGGTAGAATTTGATTTTGATGACCTATGAAGCTATGAAATAAGAGTAAGATGTTCTCTCCATTGAGTATGGTGAAGAAAAATAGGAGAATAATTTTAAAATACTAAAAAGTATGTTATACTAAAATTAAGACTAGAAGAGGAATTCTTTTGAAGGAAACATGTCTATTATTTTTTGTGTAGTTATAGATGAAAACCTGTAATTTTATTGCAAAAAAAATAACAAAAAATATATGAAAAAAGCCATATTAGAAATACTTGTAGATAAAAATAACTTAAAATGACCTTGAATTTTTGAGCATATTTTAATTGTGCTTCATAAAGTTTTCGATGATATACAAAAAAAACATATTCTAAAAAAGAAGAATAATTGAGAACAACCAAGCTTTTCCCTTGAAATTACAAAAATAGGGAATAGGATTAGGTTTTTTGTGGTGGTACCAACAAAATATAAAAACTTTCTTCAAAATCAAATGTATGCTCATTATACTGATGTAGAAATACTTGAAGTATGAGATTACTTAGATAAAGTTCCAAATGATAAAATATATGTGGGGAAGGTATGAGTTTCAAAGCATTTTTTATACCCTATAAAATCATTTACAGAGCTTCAAGAAGAAGGATCAAAGGATATGGTAGATCCATATTCTTCCATTACCTCAGCTCTTGGGAGGACAGGAAAGTATACACTGAATACATTTCAAGTAAATTTCACACCAGTCTCAGATAATGATTGGAAAAAGAACCTTACTCATGTTGTAAAAGTCATTACTTCGAACTATCCAAAATTTTTAAAGAACATAATGCTCAGTAAAAACTATATTTTTATAAAAATATTGTTGTTTCCTCTTGTCCTGTTCTTTAAATTGATAGCTTTGTTATTTAAAAAAGAGAGCATTGATGGAGCTTCTGAAGACGGATCTGGAGAAAGAGTTGAAAAAGAATCTGATTCCACATGACTGGTAGATGAAAAAGTAAAAATGCCAACATCTTTTTTAAATAAAATTTCGAAGTCAGGATATAAAACAAGTATTAATATAATTCATGCATGAGAGGATGAAGTCGAAGCAAGATCTTCTATTAGAGAAATATTTTCGACACTCCATGTATTTTCAAATTTTTGACAAAATTCTTTTAGGTTTGATTCAATTTCAAGAGATGAAGAAGATATTGCGATGGTGAAAAATAGAAATATAAAAGAGAATTTTATTCTCACGACAAATGAATTATCAGGATTAGTACATCTTCCAACAAGTTATGTAAAAACTCCACAAATAAACTGGGTATCAGCAAGAGCTTTTGAACCACCATCAAATCTTCCAATTGTAGATCCAGACTTAATGGATGACATTGTTCCAGAAACAAATTTAACCCCACTCTGAAAAACAAACTTCAGGGGGACAAATATGAGTTTCGGTATGTGACCAAGTGATAGAAGAAGACATGTATATGTAATATGAAAGACATGAATGGGGAAATCTACATTGCTTGAAAATATGATCATTGATGATATTAATAAAGGAAGATGAGTTGCTGTTATTGATCCACATGGAGATTTAGCAGAAGCGGTAATAGGACATATTCCAAAAAGTAGAACCAATCAAACGATTATATTTGATCCGTCTGATAGAGATTGGCCAATTGCATTTAATATGCTTGATGATGTATCTCCAGAACAAAGGCCCCTGGTTGCATCTGGGCTTGTATGAATATTTAAAAAAATATTTTGAGATAGTTGGGGACCAAGGTTAGAACATATATTAAGAAATACCATTCTAGCACTGGTTGAATATCCAAACAGTACTTTGATGTCTATACCACTTATGCTCACAAGTGATGTATTTAGATGAAAGGTGGTAAATAAAATAACTGATCCAGTGGTAAAGAAATTTTGGACATGAGAATTTGCCAAAATGGCACCAAATCAAAAAGTAGAAGCAGCTGGACCAATATTAAACAAAGTAGGACAGTTTTTATCAAGTACTATTTTGAGAAATATATTATGACAACCAAAAAATTCCTTTTCTGTGAGGTGGGCAATGGATAATAATAAAATTATTATTGTAAATCTCTCAAAAGGGAAGATTTGAGAAGATGCCTCAGCTCTTTTATGAGCGATGATGGTAACAAAATTCCAAATGGATGCCATGAGTAGAGCTGATATTCCAGAACATGAAAGAGAAGATTTTTATCTCTATGTAGATGAATTTCAAAACTTTGCTACCGACAGTTTTGCGACTATTTTGTCAGAGGCTCGTAAATATAAATTGAACCTTGTAATGGCAAATCAATATATTGATCAAATGCAGGAATCAGTGCGATGAGCAGTATTTGGGAATGTGTGAAGCTTAGTTTCATTTCAAGTATGATATCATGATTCTATGATACTAAAAGAAGTTTTAGCGTGAGAAGTATCAGAAGAAGATCTTATGAACTTAAGTAAATATAAGATTTATTTAAAACAATTGATTGATTGAATGCCTTCTCCAATATTTTCAGCAGGAACATTTGCTCCATACCCAAAGGACGATGAGGCATTTATAAAGAGATATAAAAAAATACTTTCAGTAAGTCGTGAAAAATATTCAAAAGACAGAAAAATGGTAGAAGGGAAAATTAATAAGACAATGAATGACTTAGAAAAGCAAGAGCTTGCATGGGAAAAGAAGAAAGAAGACTATAAACAAAAAGAAAAAGAAACAAAAGCAAAGAAGCATAATGAAATGTTAGAAAAGCAGGCTGCAAATAAAAAAATAGAAGAAAAGTAATGAATAAAAGTATGATAAAAATATAGTATCATACTTTTTTTAATTATGTCTTGATTTTCAGGAAAAAACTCCTAGGATAAGTCCACTTTTTATTTTTTTTATAGAAACCAATGGATATAAAAAAATTTATGAGAGATGCAATTAAGGTAAACCAATGATCTACATTTAAAGAAGCATTACAAATTATGGCAGACAAAAATTGTAATTCTTTGTTAGTGGTAGATAATGAAAATAAACTTGTATGAGGGATAGATATTGTGACTTTAACAAAGGCAGCAATACCTGCATATTTGTGAAATGAAAAGAATTTAGCTCATTTTACAACGGATTCTCTTTTTGATGAATGTTTACAAGAGGTGCAAGACAAAGAGTTAAAAGATTTTATGATGCCATTTACAAAAGCAATTAAAATAAATACTTCTATGATGGAAGCAGCTATTATTGTTACTGAATGAAGACAAACAAAAATCCCAGTTTTAGATGAAAATGGGGCACCAGTTTGAGTCTTTACAAGAAGCTCATTGAAAAAAATGTTAGCTTCTGAATTGTGAATTAATTAAAATTGATAAAAAAAAGGAGGTTTATTAATTTAATATGTAATTTGATAAACAAATGGAAGTAGGAACTTGAGCACTCATCGTAAGTGAAGTGGTGGCTCATACAACCGGTGGAACTGGTTTTTGGTTAAGTATAGTTATATTTGTAATTACTTTTTGAATTATTCTCTCTGAGAGAATTCATAGATCAGTAATCTGACTTATATGAGCTTTAGTTATGGTAATTGCTTGAATGTTTTTTTGATTTTACTCTCCTGAGTGAGCAAAAGCAGCTATAGATTTTAATACAATTGGACTATTATTTTGAATGATGGTTATAGTTGCTATATTAGAACAGACATGAGCATTTCAATATTTATGAATAAAGGTTGCCAAGAAGACGGGATGAAACTTATGGAAGTTGACCGTTGCTCTTTGAACTTTAACAACTCTATTATCTTTAATATTAGATAATGTTACAACTATTATACTTATTGTACCAATTACGATAATTATTTGTAAAATTTTAAGATTAAATCCAACTCCAATCTTGATGGCAGAAGCTCTGCTTTCTGATACAGGGTGAGTTGCTACACTTGTCTGAGATCCACCTAATATTATGATAGGTTCAGTTGCAGGGTTTTCATTCACTGATTTTTTGGTTCACTCAATGCCTATTGTATTTGTCGCTTGGTTTTTGACACTGTTTACATTAAAAATTGTATTTAAGAAAGAACTTCAAGAAAAACCAGATCCAAAAGCAATTGAAGATTTGATGAAAATGAAAGAAGAAGAAGCTATTACTGATCCTGAAACTCTCAAGAAAATACTTGTTGTACTTGGAATAGTAGTAATATTATTTTTTGTTCATCACATAATCCATATATCACCTTCAATGGTAGCAATTATTGGAGCATCATTGGCATTAATACTTGTTTCTGCTACAAAAGATCCTCAAAAAATATTAGAAAAACTCGAATTATCTGTACTTCTTTTCTTTTGAGCACTGTTTGTAATAGTTTGAGGTCTCGAACATGCATGAGTACTCAAAGCATTAGCTGAGCTTATTACAGCATGAGCTGCAGATAACATATTAGTGACAGCATTGATTGTGTTATGGGTATCTGCTGTATTATCTGCACTCGTTGATAATATACCAATGACAGTTGCTATGTTACCTATCATCGCATATTTACAGTACGAAGTTCAACTCCCATGAGTAGAACTCTTATGGTGGGCACTTGTATTTGGGGTAGGTTTTGGATGAAATGCATCTCCTATCGGATCAACAGCAAATATAATTGTTGTTTCAAAATCAGAACAAACTGATAATCCAATCACATTTAGATGATGGATGAAAAGTTGATTATCAACTGCATTTGTATCACTTGTTACAGCTACAGGATGATTATACATCTTATCATTATTCATTGTAAAATAGGAAATAAAAATAGTCGAGAGATAAGTTCTCGGCTTTTTTCTTTACAAAAAAATAAAACATATTAGAATTATTAAAATATTTTTTTATAGAATCTAAGAATGAAAATAGACAAGGTATCTTTAGCATTTAGAAATAAAGTAATTCTTCGTGATATAGATTTAGAAATAAAAGCTTGAGAATTTGTATTTTTTATATGATATTCTTGAAGTTGAAAAACATCATTAATTCGTTCGCTTATATGAGATTTTAAACCCATGAAGTGAGATATTATTCTAGATAATAATATAGCATTATACAAAAATATGAGCGAGGAAACTTTACTAGAATATAGAAGACAAATATGAGTTATTTTTCAAGATTATAAACTTCTTGAGTCAAAAAAGGTATATGAAAATGTGGCCTTTGCTATGGAAGTATGTGGATATTCAGATGAAATAATTAGAAAAAAAGTTCCAGAGGCATTGGAACAAGTATGACTCCTTATCAAAAAAGATAAATTTGTATTTGAACTGAGTTGAGGAGAAAAGCAAAGAATTGCAATTGCAAGGGCACTCGTTCATGATCCAAAAATAATCCTATGAGATGAACCAACTTGAAATCTTGATCCTGAAACAGCAATGGAAGTAATGAATATATTCTTAGATCTCCATGCAGATTGAAAGACTATCATTCTGGCAACACATGATAGTCATATAGTAAATTCTCTAAAAAAGAGAGTGATAGCATTTGATAAAAAATGAGTAGTTTCTGATATCCAGGGGGGAGAATATAGTTTATAAAAAAGATGCCTTTAAGCATCTTTTTTATTTACTTACTCATACTTTTACCCTTCTATAATTACTTCTAATTTTCTCATAACTTTTGAATATAGCATCATCAACTTCTTTATAATATGGTCTCGTTTCTTTTATACTGGTATAATAGAAAAATTCATTTACATAATATACAAAGTTTTTATGATTTGTTACGATTCCTTTTGTCTGATAATAGTCAAAGTTTCAGGTTCTATATTTACTGATAATTTCTTTTTTGAGTAAATTATTTATTTTTTTAAATGTATCATATGTTTTTTGAGTTTGATAGTCTCTGAAATACAGAGTATCTATAGTTGCTAAGTCAAGATCATATTTTTCAACTCAGATATTAATATCTAGAAGCTGCTCTACCAATCATTCAGATGCGAAAGAGATATTTGGTATTGAAAAAAGAGAAAAAATAGCTATTATGCATACAAGTATTTTTTTCATATTTTTTTTGTGAAAAAATAAATTACATATATTTTATACTAAATAAAAACTAAATGTCAAATAATTTTTATGATATCTTATGAGTAGACAAATCAGCATCATCAGAAGAGATAAAAAAAGCATATAGAAAATGAGCGATGAAATATCATCCTGATAGAAATAAAGATGATACAACAGCTGAAAAGAAATTTAAAGAGGTAAATGAAGCATATACTGTTTTATCAGATTCACAAAAAAAACAGCAATACGATACCTTTTGATCAGCCTCATGAAATTCATTTGGATGATGAGCGTGATGAACTCAATCTGGGGGCTTTTGAGGTTTTGAAGATATGTTTTGATGAGCATCAGCATGATGAAGTTGAGGAATCAACATGGAGGATTTATTCTGAGGATTTTGATGAAATACTTGATTTTGAGGATCAAGAAGAGCTCAAAAAAAGGAAGAACCAGTGAGTCTTGATTTTGAAAAAACCTATCAAGTACCAATCTTTGATCTTATTCTTGGCTGTAAAATAGAGGTAAGTGGAGTGTATGGGACAAAGGTGAAATTAAAAATTCCAGCATGAACAAAACCTGGATCGAAGTTTAGAGTAAAAGGTCTTTGAAAATCAGAAGGGACAAAGAAATGAAATCTGATTATTAAAATAGATGCAAAGATGCCAAAAAATATTTCAGAAGTTGATATGAGTATGTTAGAACGAATTAGAGAAAATATAGGATATTAAAATATAACTATTAAAAAGCACATTACATTTATGTAAAGTGTTTTTTTTTGTGATTTGCTCAAGTTTCTATATATTATTATACAATTTATGTATCTCTAACTCCTCCTTCTATGCTGAACATACAAAACAAAAATGGATTTACACTTGTCGAATTGATAGTAACCATTACTATTTTAGCAATTCTTGGAACGATAGCTTTTCTCTCATTTCAATGATACAGTAAATCAGCGAGAGATTCAGTAAGAATTAATGATATAAATAATATTAAAATGGCTTTAGAGCTGTTTGTCCTCAAAACAGGGAAGTACCCAGAACCATCAAGTTCACAAGATGTTACATTTAGTTGAGGGACCGTCCGGAATCAGGGAACAGTATGAGATTCAGTGATTACAAATCTATCAAAGATAAACAAGCTTCCAGTTGATCCACTCACAGGCTCAGAATACTCATATTCAAGACTCAATACCAAGAAAGAATTTGAGGTATGAGCTATACTAGAAAATAACCTCATAGGGCAAACGAATGTAATACATACAGCAAATGCAGCTCTAGAAAATGTTGTAGCATATATTACAGGTCCTTATAATGGAGCACTTGCACAAGTAACGGTTGTGTGAACTACCTATTTACTTGCAGTCCCAACTATTATCTCAACAGATTTATCAAGCTTAAATATACTTGATATTATATCAAATAATAGACTTGCTTATACAAATACTCCTAATATTCCAGCTTCATATAAGTGAGACTATACCAGAGAGGGTTGATTTGTATTTAATGATATACAAACAGAAAATATAGTGGTATTTAGTTGATCTGTGACTGATTTAAATGACTCAGCAGCTCAAGCAATCTTTATTGAAAACCTTCAAACTGCATATAGTGGAACGACTCTTGCAAAAGACTGAATATATGCATCAATTCTTTCAGTTGATTCTGATGAGACATGAGAAGTATATGCACTTGTATGACCATTGGTCGAAGATACTGTATGAATAAAACTAGTAAATAATACACCCGTAATAGAATGAGTATGTGGGACTAGTAATGGACTCCCTACATCATCAATACCACCAAATCAATGTACAACATGAGCAATAACAAGTTTTATAGATAATGGAGAATGATCCACCTATACTTGGGATTGTAAATGATCATGAGGATGAGGAACGCAATCGTGTACGGCTGAACATAGGCAAAATTTATTATTATCTAAAATTAATAATTCCTGATGATCAGGCTTAAATTTCTTTACATCAATTGTTTTTGATGGAACAAATTACCTAGCAGTTTGATATAGTGATTCTAATTTGAGTGCGTTTCCATGAGGGGAAACAAATCTTTGATCATATGATTTCCTTGTTGCAAAGTTTGATACTAATTTAAACCTGATTACATTAAAAAGTTTTTGATGAACATGAGTAGATATACTTAATTCAGTTATATATGATGGAACAAATTACGTTGTAGTATGACAAAGTAGTTCAAATTTAAGTGCTATTTGATGAACAGCTACTTCATGATGATATGAGGCAGTTATTGCAAAAATTGATTCAAATTTAAATATTATAACATTAAATAATATTTGATGATGATGAGGAGATTATTTGTATAGCGTTGCAACGGATGGGATAAATTATGTAGCTGTATGAAAAACGACATCGAATCTGACAAGTATATGATGAAGTACCCTTACAAGTACAACTGATAATCTGGTTATCAGGTTTGATAATAATCTTGTAAAAACACATGTAAAAAATGAGGGGGGAAGTTATACTGCAAAATTGAATGATATTATTTATGATGGAAGTAGATATATAGCAGTATGAGAGAAGTGAATATGGATAAGTGGCCTTGTTAATACTGGCTTTGATATTGTGATTTTATGAGAGGATGATTTAGTTTACACTGATAGTTATTCAGCTGCTGTATATAATGAAACGCAAAGGTTAAATGGGATAGTATATAACGGTACAAGTTATGTTGTAGTATGAAATAGTGATATACCGGCTTATAACGGACAAGCTGATTGAATAATTATGAAATTTAATAGTAATTTTGCTCTCTTACAATCGAAAAATTATTGATGAACAGGGTTAGATTCTTTTGAGAGTGTAGTCTATGATGGAAATGATTACGTAATTGCATGATACACTGAGTCAAATTTAAGTTCGTATGCATGATGATCTACAAATGCCTGATCATATGATGGCATGGTTGCAAAATTTGATAATAATCTTGATTTAGTAATCATGAAGAATTATTGATGAACAAATCAAGAGCGTTATTTTGATATAATATTTGATGGTGCAAACTATATTCCTGTTGGGTATAATTATTCTAATCTCAGCTCATTCCCATGATGATCAAATTCATCATCAACGAGTGAGTGGTTGATAGGGAAACATTATTAATATATCTCAAAAAAGAATTAGAGCAATTGCTCTAATTCTTTTTTTAATTCAGTGTTTATTCCTGTTAATTTTAATATTTCAGTTATATTATTTTTATCTATAAATTTTAATATTTTTTGAATAGTTTGATTTTTATGCTCAATTTTTAAAATTCAGAAAGTATTGTAGCATTTAAGTTTTGCTAAAAGTATTCTTTCTTCACTAAGTCTATGATCAGAATGAATATACTCAAGTATTTCTAAAACATGTGAGACAGGAACACCATCAGGAGTATTTCTTAACACTATTCACAGGAGTTCTAGGTATTGATGTATGAGTGTGAAATTTTTATTTTCAGTTTGAAACTCGGAGGATATTTTTATATTTCTTATTTTATGTACTTTTCTGGTTTCTTTTGTTTCAATTTCAAAGTTGATAACATATCATAGGTCAAGAGTTTTCTCTTTTTTATTTATTTTTTTTTGGCAGAGAATTTTTCAATAATCAAAAGTGAATATAGTATATAAATAGTCTTTTTCATCTACTTTATGAATTTTTAGTATGATTCACTTTGTTTTAAAAATTAACAATTGCAACAAGTTTAGAAATTAAAATTGAAAAATAAAAATTATACTTATAATGTAAGCAAGTTTATTGTTTTTCCAAAATTTTTTATGTCAGAAGCTATAACTATTACTGAACAAGAAGTTGATAAAGTAGTATCAGAACTATTACATCTTCATTCAAAAGATATTGTAATAGATGTTGAAGAATTCTCAGATCTTTTAAAACACAGTCTCTCTTTGAATACTTTAGAAAAAAAGAGAGTAGTTGATGCTGCTCCAACTCTTTCACAGTTTCAATTTGATGAGTTAAAAAAAGTATTTGTTGAGGAAAGAGGAAAATTTAGGGAATTAGCAAAAGAACATCCAGAAGATATAAAGAAACTGTTACATAAACAACAAACTGAATGGATTCATTTATGAGATATGTATAAAAATGAAAAAGAAAACAAAGAAAAACAAGGGGAAGACCAATCAAAGATTGATGATATAAAAGCGTGATTAGGACTCTAATCAATTTAAATAAATAAAAAAATAATGATTTATAATTTTTGTGTATTAGTGGAAAAGCAGATACGAGTAGATATATTTTTATCTACTCTTTTTAAGGACTTCTCAAGGTCTTATGTTCAAAAGTTAGTTGATAGAGGACAGGTTTCTGTTAACTGAGTAAAAGTTAATAAAAATATAAAAATATCAAATCATGATGAAATTAAAATTGAAATTCAACTGGAAAAATTAGAAGTTGAACCAGAAAAAATGGATCTTGATATAGTCTTTGAAGATAAAGAAATAATTATTCTCAATAAAAACCCGAGAGTTAATGTGCATCCAGTCCCAGGAGAAAATTGAAAAACATGAACTCTTGTGAACGGTCTTTTATATCATTGTAAAGATAACCTTCCAAGTATTGGATGAGTAGAAAGACCTTGAATTGTTCATAGGCTTGATAAAGATACTACTTGAGCGATTATGATTGCAAAGACAGATAAGATGATGAATTATTTATCAGGTATTATTAAAAACAGACAAATAGATAAGTATTATATAGCTATTGTTCATGGGAAGATCAAAGATAGGAACTTTAAAATAGAAAGTTTTATTGGAAGACACAAAGATGATAGGACAAAGATGACAACTTTAAATCCAATAGCTGCAAAAGAAGCAATTACTTATTGAGAGGTACTTGACTACGTAGATAATAAATATTCAGTTTTAAGGATAAAGTTAGAAACAGGAAGAACTCACCAAATTAGAGTCCACCTTGCATCAATTTGATACCCTATTCTTTGAGATTCAACATATTGAAATGTGAGAGTAAACAAAGAAGTAGCAACTATGCATCAAATTAAGAGACAAGCATTACATGCATATGAGCTTGGATTTGAATTATATTGAGAAAAGAGAGTATTTAGAGCAAATTTGAAAGATGACATGAAAAAAATGATCTGAGATATCGTAGAATAATTGTAACGATTCAAGAGAGAGCTATTTAAATTTATTATTTCATCATATGTTATGAATAAAATTATATTTTGAACCCTTCTTATAATATTACTCTCATCATGTACAACACAAAATAATAAATGAGAATGAGTTGTTGAAGAGTCTTGAAGGATTATAAATGATTATGTGGATACTCTTGAAGGGAGTGTGCAGGATACAAAAGCAGTTACGGACCTTATCAATAAGAATAATCAAGATTTAGATGATACACTAAAAAAAATACCAAGATAATTCTAGGTATTTTTTTTATATTACATTTACCATATTGAAAAATGGAAGCATAATTGCCATGATAAGGGTTCATATGATTCATCAGACAACAACTATAACAATTGGTTCAATGGCTGTTCATATATTTTTCACGAGATTATCTATCTCTTTATTATACTTTTGAGATATTTTTAAGAGAAGAGGGGCTAGTTTTCAAGTTTGTTCTCATATTTTGACTATGGATGCTAGCTCTACAGGGAAATATGAGTTTTCTTTTCATTTGCTAATTTCCTCTATTCACATAAGAGTGCTCAGTTCGATTCATTTTGAAACTCAAGAAATGAGTTTTTTTAATTCTTTCTCATAATAATCATTTTCTAAAGCTTTGGAGCTTATCTGCAATGAGCTATTAATAATGATTCCATTTTGCAGAAGAGTTCAGAGACTAGAGCAGAAAAGAGCAAGTATTTTTTTCTTGATCAGTCATCCAAAAAGGGGAATTTTTAAAATAAACCTGTCGAAATATATTTTTGTTCTGGGATGATTTTTAAAAATAGAAAGAAGTATAATGAAAATAATAATTCAGGTACAAATTTCCTTTATATTTTCTTGTAAAAAAATTGAAGCATTGATAACTCATTGAGTCAGGTCAGGAAGATTTACTTTTGCATCTGTATACATTTTTTGTATTTTTGGTATCACAAAAATCATAAAAACTCATATCATTAAAATTGAGAGAGATATGATTACCATAGGGTAGACAAGAGCTCATATGATTTTTCATTTTAATTCTTTGCTTTTTTCTTCTTTAATTTTGATAGTTTCAATGGCATCTCAGAGCTTTCATGTTACTTCTCACATTTCAATGATTGATATATCAAAAGTAGAGAATATATTTGGATGTTTTAAAAAAGCATCTTTGAGGCTTTCTCCTTTATTGAGGGTTGATATTATTTGTGAAATAAGTCTTTTGATTTTTTTATCCCTTGTTTGGTATATCATAATCTTAAAACTATTTAATATAGGGATTCAAGAATTTATGAGACTTGATAACTGCTCCAAAAGATTTATTTTATCTTTTAAGCTTATTTTTACTGAGAATTTTGCTATACTGGCCTGTTTCAATCAAAAAGATTTTATTTTCAGGAGTATATTCTTTCAAAAATCCATCTCTTTATGAATAAAAATTATTAGATTACAGTTATTGTAGCATTCTTCTTGTTTTTTTTCAAAAAAAGCTATACTTTAGTGGAACATTTTATAGAGTTTTTCAGCAGAAGAGTTGAAATATTTGATTTTTAAGTACATACTGTATTATGATAAAATTTTTTTGAGTTTGAGAAGATGATAATATGCTTGAATTAGATGAAGAAATAGATACAAAGGAACTTGTTTCTGAAGATATATGACAATTAGCATTAGATGTATTAGAAACAGATTATGAGATAGTTATTTTATCTCCAATTGCCGGAGTTGATTTGCACGATATTGATCTTTCATTTTCAAAATCAGTTTTAATTATCAAAGGAGCAAGGAAAAGACCAGATATATTTGAGTCTGATGTAATAGTAAGAAACTCTGAATGTTATTGGGGGGCATTTATAAGAAATATTATCCTTCCTGAAAATCTTGATTTTGATAGTATTGAAGCTACAATGGAGAATAATTTGCTTATTATTACAATAAAGAAATTACAATTCTCTTCCCAAAGTATTAAAATAAACAGGACTATTTAATAGCCCCTATAACTCATTTATATTCATAACCTCTTTTTCGGTGTTTTTTAAAAATAAAAAATCTCTTTGATCATCATCTGTAAAAAAAATTGATAGATTAGTAACCGGTATCATAGTTGGTTGAGCAGTCGCTTCTATGATCTGATTATCAAAGACAGATAAATGAAAAAAAGTAACTAAAAATGTAAAAGTTGAATGAATAAAAGTAGCACAAAAATGATACTCAATTTTTTGAAAAGTACTGGTAAAAACAATCTCTCTTTTTAGTAAAAAATAAAAATTTATGAAATATATATATTGAATTACATTTTTACTGGCTTTGAGTATTTGATTTCTTGTTATACCCTCTCCATTATACTGAAATGAGAGTTCATATGAGTCTCAGATTCAACAATGTATAGATGCAAATGAAAAATGAACTACCAGACAAATAGAAGACTTTTTATGCATAAATTGATCAAAAGAAAAGATTCTATATCAAATTATACTTGATCTAGAATTTAAAGAAATAGATGATCAGATAGATGTTTATCTTACAGAGTTAGAAGAAAGTAAAAATTATTACTTTTGAACAGAAAAACAGGATAGTTTTATCTGATGAATTAATGAAATTGAGAGTAGATTTGCGGTGAATGGAAAATATTGGAGAGAATTTAATACCATTTGTAACCTTACTATTATAGAAAAAGTTCAATTATATCAATGATGAGAAACAAGCACTCATAATGCGAAGGACTTTTTTGAAGATACAAAGTGTATGGATCTGGTAAAAACAAAGCTGTATGTATCAAAGCAAGTAGCATATAACATTCTGGCTCTGAATAAACAACAAATTTTAAAAGATGAACAGAAAAAATACGTTCAACAAGAGAGAACTAAATATGATAAGCTTCTCGAAGCATTTATGATAAACCTTGGATATTTAGAAAGAATTTTTCATAAATGGCCTTCAAAAATTACAAACCCTGCAAAATAAGACAAACAAAAAAGAAGTATTACTTCTTTTTTTTGTTTGTCTGAGATTGTTTTGTTCAACAGTAAGGACAAATTTTCATTTTTTTCTCAATTGTTTCACTACATTTTCTACACTTTGTTTTTCTTCTGACTCATATGATAAACCATATAAATATTATAAAAATGAGAAATGCTCCAGGGATTACAATATACATATTTAGTCAGACGTAGTCTTCAGTATAGTCTATATAAAAAGTATTATCTAGTTCACGTGCTGAATTAAGATCAATATCTTCTCAAGTATTATTTTCATATGAAAGGTCAAATCTCGCAGTAATTTCTTTACGATTTTTTCTTTGAAAAACTCTTTCCCAAAACATAAGGAATCAACTATCTTTAATGTTTTGTCTTGTATAGTATTCTCAAGGATTCCAGTATTTTACAATATTATTTTCATCTTTATATGGGAATCATTTCCACTGAGATTCAAAGACTCTTTTTGAAGAGGGGAGCACATTTCATCCAATATCGTTAATAGGGAGGTAATCCACGATATCTTCTCAAATGATAACTCAGTTATCATTTGTAATAATTTGTTTTCAAATTCATTTAAGTTGATTTCAATCTTCATCATAAAGTTTTATTTTTCCTTCTGGTTTCAGGTGGGTATTTCATGTATTTTTAAATGGTATTTCAAAATTGATATTTAAGTCATCATTTTTGTTTCCTTCATCTTTGTTCTCATCTTCACTCGTTGTTCCTGTTCAATTGAGTCCACTTTCATTCTCAGCCTTATTATTGTCATCATTAAATATTTCATCTATACACTTATTATCATAATTACTTTTGGAGAGATCTCAGAAAGGACAGTCATCAATCTGAGTATTACTCTCTCCTCATCACCATCAACCTCATCATCAACTATTACTAATGGTAATATCTTCTATCTCTCATGAACTTACTATCTCTCAATCCACGTTTATGAGTACGAGGACTCAATAATCAATATTTATTCAGATGTTATTTCAACCACTTATTCAGGTACTTGCTTGTTTGAAAAATACAGCTCAGTAGTGTCATCCAGGGGTTGCATTTGCAGGGATATCAATTGTAAAAATAACTTCTTTTTCTTCTTTAGGTCAGAGTACAAAGTTTGATATATCAATACTAATCCATGATGAGAGTTGTTGGTCAGGAAAAATTAACTCACTCTTCCTTACAAAATTTGGTTTCCCACTTAATCCAGAGCTCGTGAAATCAGATTTTCAAGTAGAAATGGTAAGACTATTATCTGTATTATTGATAAGTTTCGCTGTTTTTGTGATAGTGGTTCCAGTAAAACCGTCTATTTCATACTTAATAGGAGAAACTGTCAGATTTATATTTGCAAAAGAAATATATAGATTTTGTACAAGTAAAAACAAAAATAGAGAAGCAAGGGTAAGGTATCTAAATAATTTCATACAAAAAAAATGAGGAGGATAATACTTCATTTATATGTAAAATATCAGAAAAATCAAAAAAAAGACCCCATATTACTTATGAGAATCTTTTATTTTTTTATAGCTTTTAATTATTAGAAACTTCCTGTTACTGTAAAAGTAATAGTATCTTGATAATTTCCAGCTGGAGTCATAGCATTTGCTTGTGCAGAAACACTAAACTCAATATCATCTATCCCTGTATTTTCTTCAGGTCTGTTTGAAGAATATACGACATGTTCAGTACTATTGTCAGTTACTTCAGTTGATAGAGCTGCAGTAGCTACAAAACTACCACCATTTGTATCAGTATTTGCTCCATTTAAGTTTGAAGTAAATAAGTAATTATCTTGTGCTCCATCAGCAGAGAGATTATTTACTTGTACAGAACCACTTGAAGTGCTTGTTAAACCTCCACTTCCAGATCTTGCAGTAACTACAACACCGTTTACAGCGTTTGTACCTATTTCAATATCTAAACTCCCAGTTGAAAATGCAACTGAACTTAGTGTTCCTAGATCTATTGCTCCTGTAGAAATAGTCATATTTAAGGTTGGAGCTATATTAGCAGTAACCACTACTCCTGATATAGAACCAGATGCAGTACCTGGGAAATTGTCATCCCACATAATATTTGTATCAAATGATGCCGTTCATGTTACTGAACCAGTACCGATTTGAGTTGCAGCGAATGTGTTACCCATTTGAGTACTCGCTAAAGCACTAATAGCAATAATTGCAAGTACTTTTTTTATTTTTGTTTTTATCATAATGTGTTCATTATAATGAAATAAAGTGTTCGCTAGCGAATCGAAAGTTTGTTTTGAACTTTCATTAGCAATAACAGTCTAGCATATTTTGAATCTCTTTGTCAAAAAAATGGTACTTTTTCTTAGTAAGAGAGTTTTCTTTTCTTCATAAATTGAGTTTTTATAAGAACTATATATAATAGTTAAAATATTTTTTAACCATAAATAAGTGAGTCTTGAAGTGTTAAAGAAATACCATATCAAAGCAAAAAAATCTCTCGGGCAGAATTTTCTTGTAAATGATGTGATAGTAGAAAGTATAGCTGATTCAATTGATGTGAACTGAAAAAATATAGTTGAAGTTTGACCGGGTTATTGAGCCCTTACAGAAAAACTTCTTCAAAAAAACCCTCATAGTTTAGATTTAGTAGAGCTTGATAAAGATATGATAAAAATTTTGGAGCAAAGAATAGAAGAGAAAGATTTAAATATATGAGACGTTAATTTTTGTATTCATAATACAGATGTATTAAAATTTGAGTCTGAACAGGAAAAATATTCAATTATTGCAAATATACCATATTACATTACATCCCCTATATTAAGACATTTTATATATGATGTTATGAATAAACCAGAAAAAATGGTGATTCTTATGCAAGCTGATGTATGAGAAAAGATTTTATGAAAATGAAAAAATAAATCGTCAGTTTTAAGCTTATTTGTAAATAAAAAATGTAGAGTATCTGAAATTATGAGTGTAGGGAAAGAAAATTTTGTTCCAGCCCCAAAAGTAGAATCATCAGTATTACTTTTTGAACTTCATGATGAATATAACTATATTGACGATAGAGTTTTTTTAGAAATTATTAAAAAATGATTTCGTGAGCCAAGAAAAAAACTTCTGAACAATCTTGTAAAATCATGATATGAAAAAGACTATATCTTACAGGTATTTCATAATTTGTGAATACAAGAAAATACAAGGTGAGAAGACTTAAGTATAGCTATTTGGTGAGAGCTTATCTTAAAAATTAACAATTAGTCAACAAAAAAAGCTTGCTAATTAATTTCTTTTTTTTATAATGCAGACCTCAATGAAAAAATAGAAGAATTACTTAATATTGTAGGTAGATTTTTATTTAAAATTAACAATCATTTATGCACAAGAAAGCTATAGTCCATATAATGACGAAAGCTAGAATGAAAAGTGATGCATTTACAGCAGAAATTGATGCGATAGAAGATTTATCAGAAAAATGTGGAATCAAAAATGCAATTTTTTACAAATGAGAAAAAATTGAATACAAAGACTTAATAAATAAGCTCGAAAAACTTTGAATATTGTTATTTAATTACTCTAATAAAGAGGATTTAAAAGAGCAAGTTTTAGAACTTGATAAAAAATACAAAATACTATTTGTTTCAACACCACTTGAGCTTTTAGTAAATGTGGTAACAGAAATTAAAAGTATTTTATGACATGTCCAATCTGATCACCCAGATATTTTTAGAGATAAACATCTCCAAAGAGAACTTATCCAATCTCATAACCCAGAGTTAGGGATTAAATTTATTAAAGGGGAACCAGAAGCACTTGATATTTTAGAAATAGAAGAAAAAGTGTGATATCCTTTTATTATCAAGCCAGTTGATGGGGTTCAGAGTGCATGAGTAGAAAAAATTACAACAAGAAAACAATTTGAAAGCTATATTAAGCATTATCATTATTTTCATGATAGATTAAAAAGTAGATGAGTTGATAGTAAAATATTGATTGTTGAAGAATTTATTGATGGGAAGCTTTATTCTGTAGATTATTTTGTATCTTGAGATGGAGATATCACAGTATCAAAACCAATAAAAGTAAGACTATGAATTGACGTAGATGTGGATGATTACTGTTGTATTGCTAGAATATCAACTGAAAAAACAGATGGGGAGTTTAAATGAATGAGATTAAAGTCTTTTATTAAATCTACCGTGCAAGCTACATGAATAAAAAATACTTTTGTTCACCACGAGTTTAAAATAAATTCAAAATGAGAATTTAAAACTATAGAGTTAAACTGAAGAATAGGATGATGAAGACTAGAAGTTTTAAAAAGATCATGTGATGTGAACTTGTATGAATTCATTGTGAATCCAGAAATGAAAGCAACAAAGTTAAAACTAAATAATATTGCCGTTAATATATATGCGACAAAGAGGTGAATACTTACATGATTTAATAAGAAGATTTTAGAAAAGATATCTCAAAGATCAACAGTCTATAAAATTGATTTAGAAGAGGGGTTTATTGGAAAAGAAGTATGACTCACAAGAGATTGATTTGTAAAAGTATGAGTGATAAAACTTGAAGATTCAGATTATAAAAAGTTAAGAAAAGATTATTTATATGTGAAATCAAAATATCATGATTTACTAGAAATAGAGCAACCTCCTGAAATTATGAAAAAAAGAAAATACGTTTTTAACAAGGTAAAAAATTTTCTTAAACTAAAAGATAAATAGAACTGACTCAATTCAGTTCTATTTTTGCGAAAAATACGGAACTATGTTATATTTAATAAGATATAGTGTTTTTAGATTCTCGAAAATGAGTAAAATTAAGAAATACATCCCTTGAAACCTTCATACAGTGTCATACGAATGACTGCTGGCTTTTTATGATAATCCAAGAAATTTTGAAGTAAGAGACTGAAGAAAGGAAAAATTTAATTTAGAATTTCCCGAGAATACAGTTGTTTTATTAACGCATTGAAACTTTGAAATTGATTCTTGCCTGTTTAATTCAATAGACTTATCAAATAATGACTATGTAAGGTTAATTAAAAATTTTTCGGATTTTTGAACAAAGAAAGCTATTATTGCTTCTTGAATCCCCGAACGTTTTATTATCGAAAATCAAACATCAAGATTAACATGAGATGCAAATCGTTCTACTTCAGCAGATGATTTTATCAGAGCAAAGGATTTTTCATGAAATAAATTATTAGATAATACGTCAGAGTTACAAGGAGAGTGAGAAAAGAAACACAAAAAATATCATGATACAATTTCTAAGAAGATGAAGGAGCTTGAACAAAAGGAAGACTGAGTCATTTGATTTGATATTCATGACACTTGAATTAGATTAATGTGAGAGCAAAAAATAAGTGATACATTCAGAAAGGAAGGATTTCCTTTAATTAGTCTGTGAACAAAAGATGGAGATTCATGTAATGATGAAATCTTGAATTACTTTGCTGGAAGATTAGAATATCATTTGTGAATAAGGTCACATATAAATGATCCATATAAATGATGATATGTTACCATAAAACATTGAAAAAATTATAGGGAAGAGAATAACACAAGAAAAAGGAACCTAATACAGGTTGAATTAGGGCGTTTTCTCTATCTCAAAGAATCAACTCAAGAAATAGATACTCAAAGAATGGAGATCATCTGAGAATGATTAAAAAGAGCTATGACTGAAACATGACATAAATTTTGAAAAGAGTATTTTAATAACCTGTAAATCATGGATAATACATGAAATAATTTAGTATGACCAAGTGTTGAGGGTTTTTCTGACAGTACTTGAAATTCATTTATAGATGATAGTCTACGTTTATACTCTGAGGAAGCGTTAAAAGAATATTTTTACAATCCAGATAATATCAAGTTTTGAAATTTCCAAAGTGAAACATTTAAAGAAGAGTGAAAAGAAAAATATCACAGCCCCCTACCTGATACATGTACACTTACATTTACTCATGGAACCTTTGCATTACCATCTGAGGTAAGACATGATCATGTTAATGGAGTATTAGAAATTTTATCTGATGTAGAGGGGATAGAGACTCAGATTAAGTTAACAAAAAAACAAGTATGAGATTTATTAAGAAATTACTCAGATCACCTCACAAGAGGGCAATCAAGAAGAGCATTAAAAAGATGAAGATTAACAAATAAGCAATTAATTAACCATCCATTATCGAGAGCCATAGGAGATCCAAATAGACCGACTCAAAAAAATGTTGTTATAATTGATTCAGAATGAAAAAAGCATTTTATACAACCAGAAGATAGAGAAGCATATGTACTAAAAAAATGAGAAAGAGATTGGAGTGATGAGGGTATTCGTGAAACAGACTTTAACGGTATTTCTCTTTTGGGAAATCCTCAAAAATTTAAAAAAATTTGAAAAGATGCAGGAGAAAAATTTTCTTACACTATTTCTGATAGACTAGAAACAATAGAAGAAAAAAATGGGTATTCTATTACCACTGATAATCATGATACACATACATTTAAAAAAACAAAAAATTCAGATAATGATGACTTAAGAGCGTGAGGTTTTCCATATTTTTCTCTATGAACTTTAGATGGTGAATCGTGTCATCCAGAAATTATGGAGTTATTTAGAATGAGATTTGCATATCATTTATGAATTGATGAAAGTACAATACTTGTAAATGAACCTTTTACATGATGATATACTACTATTGAACATGGTTTATGATATAGAGAGAAGTTAAAAAAAGAATGAAAAAATCCAAATATTAGAAACTTTATTCAAATTGAAGATTGACGTTATTTGTATTCTAGGGGAATAGAATGAAAAGCTGATCATGATAAAGCAGAGTTTGTCTGAGAGTGTAAAATAAGAGCATTAACCGATGTAGATAGAGCTATTCAATCATGAGAAATTGATTTATGATTTGAAATAAAAAAAAGAGAAAAATAGATTTTTCTCTTTTTTTCTTCCTTTACTTTTCTATATTTATCACTAAAATAGCCCCGAATTTTACAGATAAATAAACAACTTAAATGGAATTAAATAAAATTAGAAATTTTTGTATTATAGCACATATCGATCACGGGAAATCTACACTTGCGGATAGATTATTAGAAATCACTGGAACCATTGATAAAAGAGATATGAAAAATTCTCAAATGCTTGATACAATGGAACTTGAGCAAGAAAGAGGAATTACAATTAAGCTTCAGCCTGTAAGAATGAATTGGAAAGAGTATCAAATGAATATTATTGATACTCCAGGTCATGTTGATTTTCAGTATGAAGTATCGCGTAGTCTCGCTTCTGTTGAAGGAGCTTTATTAATTGTTGATGCTACTCAGGGAATCGAAGCTCAGACTCTGAGTAATGTATATATGGCTATAGAGAATGATTTAGATATTATTCCTGTAATTAATAAAATTGACCTACCAGCTGCTGATGTGGAAAAAGTTTCAGAAGAAATTGTGAATCTTTTAGGCTGTGAAAAATCAGAAATCATACCAGTATCAGCGAAATCATGAGAAAATGTTGAAGCTATTTTAGAGGCTGTAATAGAAAGAGTCAGTGAGCCTCAAGTATATAACAAGTGATGAGATGTTGTAGTTGATGAATGTAAAGCTCTTGTTTTTGATTCTCAATATGATCCATATAGAGGAGTTGTTTCATATGTAAAAGTATTTCAATGAGAAATTAAAAAATGAGATAGTTTAACCTTTCTGAATACAACAAAAAAAATAGAAGCGCTTGATGTATGATACTTCTCACCACAGTATACAAGTGATGATAAGATAGAAAATGGAGCGATTTGATATGTGGTAACTGGCCTCAAAACAATTAGAGATGCAAAAGTAGGGGATACTATATGGAAACCAGAAAATATAGAATGACCAAAAGCAAAGCCTGAAGATGCAAGCCCAATTGAAGGTTTTTGAGAAGTAACTCCTTTTATTTATGCAGGTATATTTGCAATGGATTCTTCAGAATATCCATTGCTAAAAGATGCAATGGAGAAACTGGTATTAAATGACTCAGCACTCTTTGTAGAATCAGAAGTAAGTCCTGCACTTGGACATGGTTATAGATGTGGATTTTTAGGTTTACTACATCTGGATATTGTCAAAGAAAGACTCATGAGAGAGTTTTGAATGGATGTTATTATGACAGCGCCACAGGTGACTTATAGGGTAATGTTACTTTGAGATAAACTCTCTGAGTATTCAAGATATTCAGCAGAGTTACTCAAGAATGAAAAATGACAAAAATGTACCAGAATACTTGTCTCAAATCCAGAAGATCTTCCAAATAGAGAAAGGTATCTTTATATCGAAGAACCAATTGCAAAAGTTGAAATTATTACTCCTCAAGCATATGTAGGAAATCTTATGAAGCTATCACAAGACAGAAGGGGAATATTCAAAAACCAAACCTATATTGATTCAGATAGAGTGATGCTGACCTATGAACTCCCAATGAATGAGCTTATTTGAGACTTTTATGATGAAATTAAATCTCTCTCAAGTTGATATGCTTCTCTGAATTATGAATTTATAAGGTATAGCGAAGATGATTTAGTGAAATTAGAAATATTAATAGCAGAAGAAAAAGTAGACGCTCTCGCTTTTATTTGTCACAGAGATCAATCACGTTATCTATGAGGAAAAATTTGTGCAAATTTGAAAGAATCAATACCAAAAGCACTTTTTACTATCAAAATTCAAGCAGTGGTATGAGCTGATGTAGTATGAAGAGAAAACATCTCAGCGATGAGAAAAGATGTAACTGCAAAACTCTACGGTTGAGATATTTCTAGAAAGAAAAAACTTCTCGAAAAACAAAAGAAATGAAAGAAGAAAATGAAGCAATTTGGGAAAGTAAGTTTACCAAGTGAAGCATTCGTAAACCTACTAAAAAAGTAGGTTTTTCTTTTGACAATAGTCCCTTTTTTTATATAATCTTCGTGCTTTTTAAATATTAAAAAGCATTATGAAGTAATGGTGCCCGTAGTTCAGTTGGTTAGAACGCCAGGTTGTGACTCTGGAGGTCGAGGGTTCGAACCCCTTCGGGCACCCCATTACAGAAAATAAAACAAAAAACAGTATCAAGTATTTATATTTGATACTGTTTTTTGATGTATTGTTTAAAAAGAAATTTGAAATATTTATTTACTTGGTATGATTGCACATGAGAAGTAGATATTCCAAATATTATTTAACTGATTGGAATGATTATTCCGACAGATTAAACTTAAAATTAGTCTTCATAGACGGCTAAAAAAGAAAGAAAAAGTAAACTAATTGTATCACTCTTATATGGTAAGAGTTAATCATTAGAGTCATTCTTCTTTTTACAATTAAACCAAAAATATGAAAAAAATATTTAAACATATAATTATATCAATAATATCAATAATAATTTTACTTGGGTTCAGTTGTTTTAATAGAACATCTTCAAAAATTATGGGTAATTTATGTGATCAAACTACTGAAAATCCTAGTGGTTATTGTTATTATGATGCCCCTGAAATATGAATACCATTTATTTTTCTATCAGACTCACCAAATACTTCTGTTGTTTGAAATCTTTGACCTGAAGATGATTTTTATATTAACTGATTAGTTCTTAATATTATATCTTATTATTTATTACAAATTGTGTTTTTAAATTTAATTAGATTTTATAGAAATAAAAAGCTCTTATAAAATAATCATTCAATTAAAGCCTTCATAGATGACTAAAAAATAGAGTACAATTAAAACTTATTTTTGAAAAATAGATATTTTTTTTTCAGTATTAGAGTATAGCTCATAAAATCTTTGATATCTAGAATGAGCAAAATGAAGCAATTCTTTAGTTCTAATTTGAGTGTAAAAAGGTGCTCCACTAAATTGACAAATAAAAAAAATATATGAAAATGCATTTTTTTTGACTTTTTTAGTTATAAAAATATAGTTAGTAGTATAAAATTTTTATGAGAAGTTATCTTGCAAGTTCAGGATTTTATTTTTGTTATATATCTATGATTTTAAATTAAAAATATGATTGAGGTAGTTTGATGAATTATACATAAGGATGATAAGCTAGTACTGGTAAAAAATAGACAAGGGTTTTGGGTGTTGCCAGGCTGAAAAGTTGATAAATGAGAAAGTAGAATAGAAGCTCTTCGTAGGGAAATAAGAGAAGAATTAGGATGATTAGATCTTATGCTCAATCAGATCAGTGAGTATGGAACATATGATTGACTTATATCTCCGATAGGTGAAGAAATAATCATTTATACGTATTGGATTAATATGATAGTTTCAGACGAATTAGAAATAAGTAATGAAATACAGGGCATTTGAGGTTTTGATTTTTCAGATACTTTTGAGCTGAATAATATAGGAAATGCAACTAAGGAAATTACAAATGATATACTATGTGTTCCTTTTTTGAGAAAAACATTTAGAGGGCGTGCGCAGAAATCTTTAGAAACTCAGGAATATTTAATGGAACAAATTCTTAAAACTAATCCATGATTATTATAAAATATTTTCTTAATTGCTCTCTATTATATGACATACTAATTATTTATATTTGTATTTAAAATAATAATTATTAGTATGTCAATATATGCATGACAACCTATCAATCTCCAGGAGAAGATTATGGATAAACAATGTCTTATATTGGAAAGGAATATAGAAAGTATTAAAATCGAAGATAAGCAACGAAATCTTACTCCTAATGGATTGTTAGAAATTGCATATGGGATTGTTATACGAGACTTTCATTTGGGACTTAAAAATCAGAATAATTGCCCTGGAACTATAGAGTATTTTTTTTATTTATTGTCATTGCATTCTGGAACAAAAGGGATTTTCCCACTGAAAGAAGCTAGTGATTATATACTTGAAAATGAGACTATGCCAGATGGTTATAACTCTACCGATATCAGAGATTTTGATGTAAATGCATCTATTAAAGAAAAGATTGCATTTATTGAAAAACTCGTTGAACCATATTATAAATAAATTGGTTTAATAGATATGAAAAGTCGAGATTTCTATCTCGATTTTTTCGTCAAAATAAATTTGACTTTTATAGCTTCCTGAATATATTTACTGCGCTAAAAAGTGAAATTATAAATGAGCATTAAAAATTTTTAAGTAGGGAGTTTCAATTCTAAGCTTTTTACTTGAGAGATTTTTAATAAAAATATGAGCCTTATAAAATGTTTTTATTCAAAAGTTTTTTTACTTTTATAAGTTCTAGATTGTAATATCTAAGAACATTTATTTTTTAAATTATTGTTATACATGACAGATGTAAACAAAGATATAGCTCTGTTTGAAGAGTTATTTAAAGAGTCTCCTGAGATTAAATATCCAAAAACAGGAGAAGTTATTTCTTGAACTATTATTAAAATAGAAAAGAAAAATATTTTAGTGAATGTAAATGATCAATTTACTGGACTTGTTATTAATAAAGAAGTTGGTAATACTGTTGATTTATCTACTCTTGAAGCTGGTCAAGGAATTGACGTTATGGTTTTAGGTGATTCAGTTGAAAGAGGACTTTTGATTCTATCATTAAAAAGAGCAAATCAAATCAAAAACCTTTCAAATCTTGCAAAATACAAAGAATCTTCAGAAGTTATTACTGTAAAAGCTACAGAAGCAAACAAATGAGGTCTTCTTGTTGATATTGATGGATTAAAAGGGTTTATACCAGTTTCACAACTTACACCTCTTCATTACCCAAGAGTTGAATGAGCAAATGCTGAAAAAATTCTTGAACATTTAGAAGGACTTGTATGAGTTCCGTTTAAAGTAAGAGTTATCAACGTAGATGAAGGTGGTAAAAAAATTATCTTCTCTGAAAAAGCTGCTATTGAAGAAAGTAGAGAAAAAGCTTTAAAATCTTTAAAAGAAGGTGATATAGTTGAATGAGTAGTAAGTGGTATATTATCATATGGTCTATTCGTAACTTTCGAAGGTTTAGAATGACTGGTTCATGTATCTGAAATTGATTGGGGACATGTAAATGATCCTTCAAAATTTGCTAAAGTATGAATGAAAGTAAAAGTAAAAGTAATAGGATTAGATTCTGAAAAGATTTCATTATCTATAAAGAGATTAAAAGAAAATCCATGGGATATTCTTGCAAAGAAATTCAAACTTGGAGATTCAATTACAGCTTCAATTTCAAGAATTTCAAAATTTGGTGCATTTATGGATTTAGAAGGTGGGATTCAAGGTTTGATTCATTTATCTGAAATTTCTCATGGAGTTGTAAAAGATATTAGAGATCATATCAAAGTTGGTGAAGAAGTTACTGCTAAGATTATTAACTTTGAACCAAAAAAGAAAAGAATTGGTCTTTCTTTAAAAGCTTTACAAGAAGCTCCTAAAGTTGCTCCAAAAAAGAAAGAAGAAAACAGTGAAGATGCTATAGATGCAGAAGTAAAAAAAGCACCTGCTGCTAAAAAAGCTCCAGCTAAAAAAACTGAAGCAAAAACAGAAGAGAAATAATAACTAAGTATTTTTGGGAAGCCCTCTCTTAGGGCACAAAAATATCTATTAAAGACATAAAATATCTTGCTTACTTAAATAATAAATAACAAATGGACAAAAAAATATTAAATTCAATGTTTGATAACCTCTTACATATCGGAAATAAATCAAACTACTGGAATCCAAAAATGAAAGATTATATATACGGTACTGTAAATGGTATACATGTAATTAATCTTGTAAAAACTGGTGAAAAAATAGAAGAAGTAAAAAAAGAAATTAGAGATCTTCATGCTGAAGGGAAAAAAATTCTTTTTGTTGCTACAAAACTTCAAACAAGAGATGCTTTTGCTAAATTAGCTCAAGATACAGGGCATTTTTACGTAACTGAAAAATGGGTTCCTGGTCTATTAACAAATTTTAAAACAATTAAAAAGAGAATTGCTACATATTTAAGATTATTAAAAGATTCTGAATCAGGAGCTTTGGATGTTTTAACAAAAAAAGAAAAAGCTGCTAAAATGCTTGAATTAGAAAAATTAGATAGAGCATTCAAATGATTAAAAGAAATGAAAAAAATTCCAGATGTAATTTTTGCTATTGATGGAGTATTTGAAAAACAAGCTGTTAAAGAAGCAAATTCTTTAAACCTTCCTGCGTATGCAATTATGAATACAAATGGTGATGAAACAGTAGTTCAAAATTTAATACCTGCAAATACAAACTCAGTAAAATCTATTGATTTTATTGCAAAGATAATAACTGAAAGTTTAGCTGGTGTAAAAGTAAAAGCTACAGTAGTAAGAAAATTTGATGCAAAAAGAGTAAGTGGTGAAAAAAGAACTCCTACTAAAACTGCTCCAATCAAAAAGGAAGTAGTTGCAGAAAAAAAAGCTCCTGCTAAAAAAGAAGAAGTAAAAACAGAAGAAACTAAATAATAGTTGAATTTATTTTTCTAAATGAAACATATGGGAAAAAGTGAAACTTCAAAAAATATGAATTTAAAGCATGCTCTTTGTTATATACCTTTAGTTGCTGTTATATTTTTCTTTACAGAAAGTAATAAAAGCGCTGAATTAATGAAGCATATTAAGTATTGAATAGTATTGTTTATAGGATATTCTCTATTACAATCTCTTCTTGCATGAATTTTAGGACCACTTTTATTCTTTATATATATTTGAATCACAGTATTCCTATGATTTAAGGCATATAATTGAGAAAAAGTAGAACTTGAACATATTGATAACTTAGAACAAAAGATCAAAGAAAAATTAGAAACAACTGAAAAAAAGAAAAAATAATAAAAGAGGGAAAATAACATTTTATAATCCCTCCCCCCTGTTGGGGTACTCCCTTTGAAAAAGGGAGATGAATTAATCCTTAATAAGAAAATTATGGCAATAACTGCTGCTCAAGTAAAAGAGTTAAGAGAAAGAACTGGTATTGGGATGATGGAATGTAAAAAAGCATTAACTGAAGCCAATGGTGATATGGAATTAGCTATTGAAGAACTGAGGAAAAAAGGTTTAGCAAAAGCTGCTAAAAAAGCTGATAGAGAAGCTCTTGAAGGTGGAATCAAAATTATCACTGAAGCTGGAACTTCTTATGTAGTTTCTATTTCATGTGAAACTGACTTCCTTGCTATCTCAGATAAATTTAAAGCTATGTTAACTGACATATGTGAATATTTAAAAGCAAATGGTGCTGACTCAAAAGATGCAGCTCAATTACTTATAAATGGTGACTATGCTCTTGAACTTGGTGAAAATTTACAAATCAAAGATTACTTAGTTCTTCAAGGTGATACTGTTGGATCATATGTTCATTCAAACGGTAAATTAGCTGCTGTTGTAGTTGCAAAAGCTGGAACTGATGAAGATAAGCTAAAACAAATTGCTATGCATGTAACTGCTGCAAATCCTGAATATCTTAAAGCTGATGATATTTCTGAAGAAGTAGTAGAAAAGGAAAAAGCTATCCAATTAGAAATCATGAAAAATGATGAAAAAATGGGGAATAAATCTGATGATGTATTATTAAAAATTATCGGAGGGAAAATAGGGAAATTCAAATCTGAAATTTCGCTATATGAACAAGCTTTCGTAATTGATCCGAACCAAAAAGTAAAAGCTTTTATCGGTGAAGATACACTTACATCTTTTTCTAGATTTTCTATATAATCACATTCATATTCTCAGCTCCGGCTGAGGATATATAGCCTCATATTTCATCGGTTAGAATTCAGGATTCCAAATCCTGCGAGCTAGGTTCGATTCCTAGTGAGGCTGCCATACACTAATTAAAGCTAAAAAGCGTTAAGTTATTTTAAATAATTTAGTGCTTTTTTTTGATGATTTTTTAGTAAATTAGTTGAGTTTATTAAGTAATGAATGGTATTAAATATTTTTTTGAATAATTATTGGTATATCAGGATATAATAATTAAATAGCTTTAAAAAACTTGCAGATATACTTAAAAATACCTATACTACTAATAAAAGATACTTTTTAATATATATGCATGGAAAAAGCACAACTTATAGATATAATTGAATACTGCCTGAAACAATGAAAAGCGCATGAGTTACCTTGGTGTGAATTTAAGAAAAATTTTCATAGTTCAAAAGAAATAGGTTGAAATATTTCTGCTATTGCAAATACATCAAGAATATTAGATAGACCTGATGGGTATGTGATTTTTTGAATAGACCCTGATAATCATACTGTAGTAGGAACAAACTTTAAATACAGAACAAAAAAATGAAAATGAAATGAAGACTTACTTCCTTGGCTTATTAGGAGCTTAGATTGATTTTCTGATTTTAATTTTTATGAAATAGAAAACTATAAAGAAGATAAAAATATAGTAGTATTGGTTATTAACTCTGCAGAAACAAAACCAGTCATTTTTGATTGAACAACATATGTAAGAGTTGATACATATACTAAGTCGATTGTATGATATAAAAATTTAGAATCTAAACTTTGGGAAAAAATTCTTTGAAGTTCATTTGATACAGATATTTGTTTATCTAAAATTTCAGATATAAAAGTGACTGAGTATATTGATTTACTTTGATACGCTAAGATGATGTGATATGAAATAAACTCAGAACAAGAATGAATTGAAAAACTCCTTCAAGATGATTTATTAAAATTTAGAGATTGATTATATGATATCACAAATGCATGTGCATTACTTTTTGCTAAAGATTTAACAATTTTCAACCTCAAAAATAAATCCCCTAGAGTTATTACTTATAGATGAAAAAATAGATTACATGCAATTAGTGATGTAAAATGAAAAAAATGATATGCTATAGCATTTCCAGGACTTATAAAATTTGTATTACAGCAAGTTCCTAAAATTGAAACAATTGAAGAATGAAGAGTAAATGAACCTTTATATCCAAAAGTTGCTTTGAGAGAATTTATTGCGAATTCAATAATTCATCAAGACCTAAGAATGAGTTGAGTAGAAGTTCTTATTGAAATATTTGATGATAGAGTTGAGATTTCTAATCCAGGTATTCCTCTTATAGAAATTGATAGGTTTGTTGATCATCCTCCTAAATCTAGAAATGAACTTTTAGCTGATTTTATGAGAAGAGCTAATCATTGTGAAAGAAGATGAAGTTGAGTTGATAGAGCTATGAATGCTTTAAGGATATCGAAACTTCCAAATCCAAAAATGGAAAAAAGTGATGACTTTACTAGAGTTATTTTATTTAGAACAAGACCAATTTGAAAACTTACAAATAAAGAAAAATCAGAATCAATCTATTGGCATTGCGTATTAGTGTTTGTATTAGAAAATGAACCAATGACTAATGATTCTGTATGTGAAAGATTTTGAATAGAAAAACAAAATTCTGCTATAGCCTCTAGGTTAATAAAATTAGCCCTAGAAGAATGAAAGATAAAACCATTTGATCCTAAGAGTAATACTAGAAAACATGCTAAATATATCCCACATTGGGTACAATAATTCTTATTTGATTGTTATTTGATACTTTGTACTATTATTGAAAATAGTCCCTTGTTTTAAGCCAATAACTTATTTGATCCTTAATTGATTATTATTGAAAGTATTAGTAATAATTACTTTATTATAGAAATATTCTTATTTGATTGTTATTTGATACTTTGTACTATTATTGAAAATAGTCCCTTGTTTTAAGCCAATAACTTATTTGATCCTTAATTGATTATTTCTTCTATTAACTCAGTTAGTTCCTCATTACTTATCTCTACGGCCTGCCATTACTTAAACAAAGCCAAAAAGTGTTAAATAATTTAACACTTTTTTATTTTATTTCAAAAAAAAAGCGACTTTTCTCGCTTTTCAAAATTTTGTTGTTTACTTGAGGTTTAATCCATTAATAGAAAGGCTTTCTATATAATGGCATACTCCAGTAATTACTGGTCCACATCATACCCGTAAGCATGGTAAATAAACTATTTTAGCATTTATTACAAGCGTACTTGTCATAAATGCACATTATTTTTATAAGTTTACTTTAAAGTGTTTCAACAACTTAATTAATTTTATATATCTCTAAGAAAAAGTCAATTAAGTTTATTAGCCTTATATCTGATTACATTTTTTTAAAGTTTATTTTTTAAAATGGTGGATTTGATAATGAAAATTAGGTTTTTTGATGCAAAAATAATATATGAAATAAAAACTGACTTTAATACCAAATCCTCCATGCAATATGACTTATGAAGAATTACTTTTGTATTTTAGTATAAAAACACTAAAATACTCTTGAGCTTCTTTTGTCATAAAACTAAATTTAGTTTACATTATCATTAACAAAAAACATTTAAAAATGGAAATATTTAACATTATAGTACTATTAATTTCAGGTTTATTAGTATTTACATTTGCGGGGGTATTAAGACTCATTAACCCTATAAAAAATTATTTAAAGAATACTGGAATTAAACTTGAAAACGAAGTAAACCTATTAAGTGAGGCTAGAGGAATGAGTTCTGTTATGATGTTTGGTGGAATTATTATTGTATCGGGTATTTTTATCCCAAAAATGACTATTATTTCATTTGCTGTTGCGATCTTGCTTTTTCTTGGATATGCATTTGGGAGATCACTTAGTATTGTTTTAGATGGAAAACCAAACAAATTGATAATTCAAGGGGTAATTTCCGAATTTGTTTTAGGTGCATTAAATGTATTTTGTTTGGTCAATGCTCTGGTTTAGGAAGCATAAAAATGATTGATATAAAAACTAATAGAAAAATTATTATAATTTACCTACCTCATATAATAGCTCCAAAAGTTCCTCATTACTTACTTTTCAGACCTGCCATTATTTAATTTAATAAAAAGACCTACTTAATATTAAGTAGGTCTTTTTATTTTTTATTTGAAAATACTCACTAAATTTTTTGAATTTTAAATGAATCAAATATAATATATGAAATAATTTTTAAACAATAATGAATGCCCAAAAGATGAATATTTATAAAATAAACTTGATTTAAATATAACAGTTGTTATACTAATTGTAACAACTGTTATATTTTTTTAAGTTGTTATAATAAATATTAACTCATTTTTAAACTATGAAAGTATCAATAAAAGTACTTATTAATTCACCAATAGGTGATGTATGGAAAGTATTAGCTGACGATTTTGATAAAGCAGGAGATTGGATGTCTCCAGTTCCAAAATCTCATAAAATACAAGAAGGGAAGTCTGCTTCTTGATCTCCAATGGTAGGAAGAATATGTGAATTTACGAGTAAATGAGCTCAAGGATTATTGGCGAATGAAAAAATCACATTTTATGACTGAGATAAGCATTTAATGACTGTAGAGATTGTACCGAAAAATGGACCAGGTCTCTTACCCATAGTGAAGAATACTCTCGACATCTCAGCGATAAGCGTAGGAGACGATCAAACTGAAGTCATTTGGACAGCAAATCCTCAGTTGAAGCCTCATGGTTATGTCTTATACCCTCTTTTAATACTTGGTTTTAAAAAAGGGTTTTGAGATATACTAGAAGAGTTAAAATACTTTGTAGAAACAGGAAAACCACATCCAAGAAAACTAAAAAAAATTAACTCATAAAATATGAAAGACCCAAAAGAAAGATTAATTGAATCAGGCTCTCTTCTCTTTTCAGAAAAGTGATTTAAAGGAGCCTCGATTAGAGAAATATGTAAAGAAGCTAATACGGGAATAAATATGATTCATCATTATTTTGGTAACAAGCAAGGCTTATATGAAAGTATACTAGAGAAATTCTCAGCAGAAGTCTTTACCAATACCTTAAGAATTATTAAGAAAGAACCAGATACTTACCAAGAATTTGTTTCTCGTTTTTGACTTTTTGTTGAAGAAACTTTGGAAGCTTTGATACGACAAAAGACATCATACATAGTAGTATCTAGAGAACATGTAATACCTGAAGCTTTTCTCGAATATACAGATTGATTTATTGCATTTATATCAGCATCTAAAAAAAAGTGATTTGTACGTGAAGAACTCGATGCAGAAATGTTAACAGGGCTTATTATAGATCGTTTAGGAAACCAAGTTCTGCACTCAGATTGGCTGAAAAAAGGAATGGGTTTTAATATTATTACAAATGCTGAATATAAACAGAGGTGGTTACAAGGGAATATAGACTTATTTTTACACGGTATGCTTACAAAATAATCAATTACAATATGACAAAAGAAATTTCATCAAAATTTCCTTTTGAGTCAAAGTACTTAGAAGTAAAGGGAAGTAGGATACATTAAGAAATCTTTGATGTTGTTGAAAACTATCATAATTGGTTAAAAGAAACTCAAATCCCAAAGATTTGTTTTTATGCAGATCCATGAATGATTATGAAAAGAAGCGAAGCCTCTTGGATTGAGAAGAATTTTCCAAATACTACAATGGTAGATATTTGAGAAGGACTTCATTTCGTTCAAGAAGATAACCCACACATGACTGGAGAGGAATTAGCGAGATGGTATGATAGTATTTAAAAAAGGAAATTAAAAAAGGAATATTAACAATTACAGTTAATATCCTTTTTTTGATCTTCCTTTTTTAAATACTATCATATGAGCGCAAAGTCAACTTCAGATGTGATTTTACCATCTTTGGGTTTATCTCCACATATCATAGTGTAGGGCACAAGTAAGTTAGGCAAAGATGCCGGGTTTGTATTAATAATCTTCTTGTAAGATTCTTCAAGTAATACTTTCATACCAGTTAGTCTACCGTCTCTTATTACAGTAGCATTATCATTTGCCCAGCTTGACGCATTAACAAGATCAGCTAAAATCTCTCCGCGACGTTTACTTGTACAATCACTACTTGCAGCTTCATGGAGAAGCTCTTTTATATCATTTTGTTTCATCTTAAACTCCTTTTAAAATTTTCTGAAAAAGTGATATATACTAATAATCATTCACTGCCACTTCTATATGAAAAAACAGATATATTCACTATTAGACACAGGATTATAGAACTTATTATAGTTTTGTCAAAAATTATAATTTATAAGAAGTAATTATTGAATGATTTAATCAGCACTTCTTTTATATACTCATGCTAAAAATAGCATAATTACAATAAATAACACAGAAATCCCACTCAGACTATAGAAAAAATTTACAATATCAAACTCAATGAAACCTGATAAGTTGATAACATAATATGATCAGAGTGAAGCAAAAATTATAGAAAGTAAAAATCAGATTGTCTGGAGATAGGTATATTCATAAAAGTTATTTTTGTATATATAGTCTTTACTCGATCAGAGTATATGATACAACTTCATCTTTTTTGTATTAAAAAGTTTAAAGAAGTTAATCGAGATAAGAATACTGATAACACAAAAAGTGAGTATATAAATAAATAAAATTTGAATTACTAAAAAGATTTTTGAAGAGATAGACCTTAGTTCAGCAAGAATTTTATCGACTTCTATGAAATAGATATTATTTCAGCCACCTTTTAAGAGATCTTTTTTAAACTGGTTTATTTTATTCTGTTCAATATAAGTAGAAAGGAAATATGTCTTTGGATAAGCCTCAAAGTCTTTCTTATACAATTGGAAGTAGAAAAATGGAGCTATAGAGTTATTTTGACTCTCTCTTATATTTGCAACTGTTAACTCTTTTTCGAGTCAGAGAATGAGAAAGTTTATTGTATCTCAAATTGATATTCATAAGTCTTTTGAAAAATCTTCATCAACTGATACTTGACCAGATAATAGCTTATCTCACTGTAATATATCTAGTTTTTCAAGAGAGTTATCTGTCATGTTGAATTCTCTTGTAAATCTTCTCTCTCATCATCTCCCAGATTCTCATCAATCCTTTTGTACATGATCTGATATATTTACCCCATTTATATCTAAAATTCTTCATTTTAAGATGGAGTATAATTCTTTTTTATATGTTTCATCTATATTTTTTAAGTCCTTTGTCGTTATATTTATAGCAAATATATTATTGTCATTTTTTAAATCTATATTTAATCTATCGAAAAAATTGAGTGAAACAATGCTAATAAATAAAAAACTCGTAAAGGTTATAAAGAATGAAAAAACAATCAGTATACTTAGGTTTCATGGTTTTATAGTATTTCTAATAGCATCATACAGGCAAAAATTTCTACTTTTTATGAAAGTAGATTTTTTATATATCCCTTTAAGAATAAATCTTATGAGGAAGTAGAAAAGAACAATGAACAGAATAATTCATAGAGAATATAAAAGAGCTTTTATTATATTTCAGAATGTTATATATGATATCAATGTGATTCACAGGGTTATGAATCATCATTCTAAAAGAATTTCATATCTGTGGTATACTTGTAAAAAATTACTTTTAAGTCATTGCAAAGGTGAATGAAGAATAAACTTAATAATAGGGAGTAATATAGATACAAGGAGAATAATTGATCATAAAATTCATGCTTTTAGGACAGATTGACCTGATATAACAAAGTTTTTGGAAAGCTCAAATTGCCTTATAAAATAAAATGCTGACTCTGAAATTCAATATGAGATGAAAATACTCATTATGAGGATAACAGAGAATAATAAAAAGTTTAAGCTGATAAGCTCTCTATTCTTAAGTCATATAATTTTTAAAACTGAGAAATTCTTTTTATTTTCTAGAAAAAATGATTCAACAGATATAAAGGTAATAAGAATTGTAAGAATAAAGGAAATAATGACTATATAACTAATAAATGTTCCGAGTTCTCAAAATAATTGTTCGAAGTTATTTCATCATTTTTTATAGTCAGTTATTCTATATTCAGAAAATAAAGGGTTTGTTTTTATACTTGAAAGGATTGTCTCAAAGTTATTTTCATCAAGGATTTTGATGGAGCTCTGGTTTTCAAAGAGGCTTGAATCTAAATCAAGTCAAAGGTCTTGTAGATTATAATTTTCAATATAAACCTTATTTCCTCTCGTAAAAAAGTCTAAACTCGCTCAGGGGGCATCTGTAATAATTCATTTTATTACAAATTCTTTGCCATAGAGCTCTATTTTTCAATTCTTTACGTATTTATTTTGGATGTCCTCACTAATATAAGTATTTCATTGATTATTTATTTCATCATATTCAAAGTTTCAATACAGAGGAAAATGATTATCTACAAAAGTGAGTGATAGGAGTCAGATTTTTCATATATTATCCTCGATACTGGTAAGAGTACTTGTCTTATTTGACAATATGATCTCTCAGTTGGTTGAAAGTCATTCAAGAAATTGATTTGCTTCTTTGTTGATGTTTTCATGAAAATCTATCACAATATCTCCTCCGAGTACTGGTTTTGACTCTTCTCATATTAACTGTTGTATATTTCCAATTAGGTTATTATTCACGATATATCACGCAAGTGATATACTAATTGAAAATATGATGAGTAGAAATAAAGAGGTTCTTTTTAATACAAAAGCTTTTAATAATTTGAGATACATTATTGTTTTTTTAATGAATAATTTTCGACACTATATATTTTATCAGCAATTTGTGCTATTTCTAAATCATGAGTTATTAAGATAATAGTATTTTTACTTTCTCTATGGAGGTCTAAAATTATTTTTATAATATTATCACTATTATTTTTATCGAGATTTCATGTTGGTTCATCAGCGAGAAGAATAGGAGTCTTTGCAATAAATGCTCTTGCTACAGCAATTCTCTGTTGTTCTCATCAGCTGAGATTAAACGGGTAGGAGTCTTTTTTATCCTCGAGTCATACTTTTTTTAATATTTCGATTGTTGAGAATCGTCTTTCTCATTTATTGAGTTCTACTATGAGATCAATATTTTCACTCACAGTAAGGTTATCAATTAGGTTGAAATTTTGAAATATGAAAGATATATTCTGAGCTCTGAAGTGAGTTTTTTCATTATTTGTAAGGTTTTCAATTGGAGTGTTGTTTATTGTTAATTTTCAAGATTGAAAATCTTCTAAACCAGAAAACATATTTAAAAGAGTTGTTTTTCATGTTCAACTTTTTCACAGAATTGATATAATATCTCACTCTTGAATTTCAAGATTAAGATCCTTGTATATTGAATTTTTACTATTGTCAGGAGTCAAAAAGTATTTATTTAAATTTTCAATTTTAATCATTTATAATATCATTATCAATTAAGTATTCATATACATTATCTGAAATTATTTTATATCATTTCTCATTTGGATGAATTCTATCTGAGAGATTTAATTCTCGTATTGATGCGACTCATTCTAAGAAAAAATCAATAAGAAAAACTCACTCATCTTTTGCAATTTTTTTAAATAATTTTGAAAAATTACGAGAATAATTGAATCATAAGTTCGCAGGTATTTTCATTCATCCTATTACAACTTTTATATTCTTTTTTTTGAGCTTTGTTACAATTTCTTTTATATTTCATTCCAGTTCATCGAGTGACATTCATCTCAGTCAGTCATTTCATCATATAACTATAAGAGCAATTTCAGGGAGATCATCTTCCGATAAATAGAGGTCGATTCTCTCTAATAGATTTTCTGATGTATCTCAACTGACTCACGCATTTATTACCTTATAATTATAGTTATTTTCAGCTAGTTTTTTTTCTAATTGTTTTGGATATGAGTCTTCTAGTTTCAGGTTATATCATGCGGTTATACTATCTCATATTGCAAGTATAATTTTTTCTGATGGTGCTGCTAGGTTTGTTTTAGTTTCCTCATCGTCTTTCAGGACAGAACATGCACTGATTGACATTACAATAAGAAAAATAAGAAGTAGTTTTTTCATGGTTGTTTTTTTATTAATATCGAAAAGGATTAAAGTGAGCCTAAGCTTAAAATATAACACTAATAACTAAGATTAAAATAACCTTAAGATATGTTAGTTATTACAATAAAATACGCTTGACCTTTAAATAAGCTGAATATAATAAGCTATATAATTAACACCTTTATCATCATGAATAATATACATAATACAGTGGAAGAAGCAAAAGAGAATGTGGATCCGACAAAAGTGGAGGAGGGATGAACTATTAAGGGAAAAATTGACGAGATTATGCTAGATGCATGAGAAACTCTGGAATGTTGAAATACAAGTATTACTGTTTTTCCAGAAAGGGGAGGTCATATATTGTCTATAAAAATTGATGGAATAGAGCTTTTGTACCAAGACATGTATAGTGATACATTATTTGATTTCTCAAAAAGCGTTAAATGAGGAATACCATATATGTTTCCTAACGCATGACCATTGAATGATGCACAAATAAACAAGTTATGATGTACGCTCCCTCAGCATTGAATTTGAAGAATAAGTGCTTGGGAAAAACTAAATTGAAGTTGATCTAAAGAATTTATCCAAATGTTTCGCTTCAAAGATGATGAGAGGTTTCCATATATTTGAGAAGTAAGAAATAGTATTAAATCAGGACAATGATCAGTAAAAATAAATCATGAAATCTCTAATAATGGAGAGAAAGATATTCCTCTTTCTACATGACTTCATCCATATTTTAGGGTTCCAGAAGGAAAAAAAGACAAAATTGAATGGAAATTTGAATGATGAGATATTATATCTTCACAAGTAGATATTTGGGCGAATGATTGAACTGTTTCTTTTAATAATCCATGATATCCACTCACTATACTGATTCCTGGATTAGGGGAGTTAATTTTAGAAGTATCTCTAGAATATAAGAAATTTTGGGTTTGGTCATTGCCAGGAAAAGATTTTGTATGTATTGAACCAGTAATGAATGATGTTTGATGACTTGCTGATAATCCAATAATGCTAAAATCAGGAGAAAAGAATTTAAATTTCATGAATATCCGTTTAAATAATTTTGAAGAATAAAATTTATCTCTTATCAGACCCAACTATTATAAATATATTTTTATAGCATTACTGTTAGCTATAGTAATGCTTTTTTGCCGGCATTAAGTCTTATATATAAAAAAACTTTTGACATAATCACTATAATTAATAGTATATATTTATACTGACCAGTCGGTATAAATATATACTATTAATTAATAAAAATATTATGAAAAATAATAACCAAGGGAACTACAATGTTCAATCAGAAGTTTCGTATCATACTCAGGTAATAGATGAATTAGATATTTTTTACCGTGAAGCAGGGGATAAGACAAAGCCAACAGTATTATTATTACATGGTTTTCCAACATCTTCTCATATGTTTAGGAATCTCATTCCAGACTTAGCAAAAAATTACCATGTGATCGCTCCAGATTATCCTGGGTATGGGAATTCTTCTATGCCATCTGTGGACGAATTTGATTATACATTTGATAATATGGCAGCAATAGTAGAAAAACTTATTGCAAAACTAGAAATCAAAAAGTATTCTCTCTATGTGATGGATTATGGGGCACCTGTAGGGTTTAGAGTTGCTTCAAACGCACCAGAAAAAATAGAATCTCTTATCATACAAAATGGGAATGCTTATGATGAAGGACTTGATAATAACTTTTGGGAACCAATAAAAGAGTATTGGAAGGATACAAGTGCTGTGAATAAAGGACTTGATAATGCTTGGTGGATAAATGTAAAAAATGCATATAACAGTCCAAATATGGCTAACGAAGATGCACTAAAATTTCTTCTTACGCAAGGAGCAACAAAATGGCAATATACAAACTGAGTGAAAGATGTGAGTAAGATCAGTCCAGATACCTGGAATACAGATCAAATGTTACTTGATAGAAAATGAAATCAAGAAATACAATTGAAAATGTTTCATGATTATGGATCAAATCCATCTCTCTACCCAGCGTGGCAAGAATATTTTAGAAATCACCAACCTGCAACACTCATAGTATGGGGTGATAAAGATGAAATATTCCCATCTGAATGAGCACATCCATATAAAAGAGACCTGAAAGATTTAGAACTTCATTTACTTGATACAGGACATTTTGCACTCGAAGAAAGATGAGCTGAAATATCTGAACGTATCCAAGACTTCTTACAAAGAAAAGTGAAATAATACATTTGAGTTGAATTTATAAGGAAATGGGATAATATAAAATACATAAAATTTTAAGATTTAAGAGAATAATATGGCTTCTGCGAAAGAAAAGATAATAGATGAAGCTACAAAGCTATTTTTTCTCAATTGATATAAAAATACGTCTATTAATAGTATTGTAGAAACAATCGGAGTTTCTAAATGAGTTTTCTTTTATCATTTCAAAGATAAACAAGAATTATTTGGATTTATAATTGATAATTATTATGACTCTCAAATAAAAAAACTTCTTGATAAAACGCTCAAAGCTGAAAGCCTTAAAAAAGAACATATCATTTCATTTTATAGAGGTATATCAAAATGAATTGGGTCAAATAAATTCAAATGAGGATGTCTATTGTGAAATATGACTTTAGAGTTAGCTGATAATGATGAGCTGTACAGAGAAAAATTAATTATGATTTTTAGCGATTGGGAAGAGGTATTAATTGATTCCATAAAGAAAATACCAGGGAAAACCAAAAATACTCCTGAGGAGATTGCAAACTATATAATCTGCTCACTTGAATGACTTATCTTATCTTCGAAAGTATTTAAGAATAAAGAGAAAAATGATAAAAATTTTGATGTATTTGTAAAAATATTATGAGATATGCTTGGCTCCTAATCAAAAAAACCACTGTTAACAGTGGTTTTTTTGATTCATCATTGAAATTTTATGATTATTTTTTATAATTGTGCTGTTATTTTCTAAAAATAAAAAATGGACCTCGTTACACAAATAGCAATTTACTTATGTATCTACTTTACGGCTATTATTATTTATTCAATTTTTATATCGAAAAACCAAAGTGAAGAAGACTTCTTAATGTCCTCAAGGGCAAGAAATTGGTTTTCTATATGATTGAGTAAATATGCATCAAGCGTTTGAGCTGCATTTTTCATAACCTATACAGCTTATATATACAAATTTTGATTTTGAGTTTTTTCATTGGTATTTTGATTTGTTATCTCTATGTTTATTCTTGGTTATTATATGGGACCAAAGCTTCATAGTATATCAAAAAAAGAAAATTTTATTAGTATATGAGATATAGTATTTTTTAAAACGAAAAGTAAATTTTCCAAAAATACAGCCAATATTGTTTCGAGCTTGATCACATTTATGTTTTTATTACTCACAATAGTTTGATGAGCAAATATAATTGCTTATTTTGATGTTTTATCATATGAATTTTCATTAGTACTGATATTAACAATTGTAACAGTGTATGTCTCATTTATAGGGTTTAAATGAGTAATAACTACGGATATATTACAGTCGTGCATAATATTTCTTATATTGATGGTTATTAGTTATTACTTATTTGATAAAAGTGATCTCACAGTATTATCAAATGTTGAATTTGAAAAATTAGGTATTTGAACAATGCTTTGATTTTTAGTATATTGAATATTCTGAGTTTTTTCTTTTATAGATAGGTACCAAATATTATTCAGCTGAAAAAATGAAAAAAATATTAAAAAATGATTTTTATTTGTTATGCCATTGATGCTCATCTCAGTAATTGCATTATTAATGATTTGATACTTTGTCAGAAATGAGGTAGTTGACTTGAATCCTTCACTAGTATTTTTGAAAGCTATTGAATTATATCTCCCTGAAGTATTAGTACCATTTGCTATTGTGATGTTTTTTGCAGCTATTATGTCGTCTATTGATTCTTATGTATATTGAATAGCTTCTCATACGAATCTTTTTAAGATAAAAGACAAAGTAAAAAATATTAGAATAAATACAGTGTTGATAGTCCTTATTGTACTATTGATTGCATACTTCTTTAGAGATGTTATAGGGATTACTATTTTTATGGCAGGGTTTTCTCTTATTATATCTATTCCGATGCTGTACCTATTTTGGTGAAAAAACTTTCATAAATCAGAAAAAAAATCAGAAGTATTTTTATTATCCCTCTTATTTTGACTTATTGGGTTGATAGTAGGAATATTATCTTTTTGATTAACTCCTGTTATCTTTTTCTTTCCATTAGTTTTTAGTTTTGTATGATTATTTGTTTTCCCACTTGTATCAAAAATAAAAAAGGGATAAAATAAATTTTTATCAATAAAAAGCTCTTCTTTTATTGAGGAGCTTTTTTAGTTATTAGGAAAGAACTGTTCATTGTTTCTATAAGCGAGAGTTCTTTTATTGATTATAATTAAAAAAGGACTATACTAATTGTCATTAGTAATGATAATTAGTTATGAATAAAAAAAATACAACAGTTGTTATTGTTGGTGCTTGACCTACTGGCCTTACTGCTGGGGTCGAACTCGCAAGACGTGGTATTCAAACAAAAATTATAGATCAATTAGATGGTGGATCTAAGTTATCACGTGCAATTGGTATAAATCCTCGAAGTTTAGATATATTAAAACCATCAGGCGTCACAGAGAAACTTTTAGAAAAATGAATTAAATATGATTCATTGACTTTATATAATGGGGATAAATCTTGGGTAAAGTTACCATTTACTATAGCTAATATGAAATATGGTTTTAATATAATGCTTGGTTTACCTCAAAATGACACTGAAGCCATTCTTCGAGAGACATTCATTCGTCTGGGTGGGGTTATTCATTTTGATACTGAATTATCTGAAATTAGCCAAACTGAAGATTGAGTAATTGCAAAAGCCACAAACGGGGAAGAATTTCACTCTGATTACTTAATTGGTGCGGATGGGGTTTCAAGTAAAGTGCGTAGCTGTGTGGGTATTGAATTAGATAGTGTGAAATTACCTGGTGTATGGTCGATAGCTGACGTAGAAGTCGAAGGCTGGTCGCATATAACCTCAACTACTATATGTTTATTAAAAAAGGGAAAAATAGCAGGTATATTACCTCTAGGGGCAACACGATTTAGAGTGGTTTCTAATACGAAAGAGACCTTATCAGCTCTTCCATTAAAGTTTAAACTTTTGAAAATTCATAGAGAGTGACAATTTAAAATTTCTTTGAGCCAAGCTAAAGAATATTCTAAAGGAAGAGTATTCTTAGCAGGGGACTCAGCACATACTCATTCACCCGTGGGAGGGAGATGAATGAATTTGGGTATAGCAAATGCAGATGATCTCGCTCGAAGAATTGCTGGAGAAGCACCTTTGTCAGAGTATAGTCAAAAACGTTATGAAGAAGATACTCATATTATTAAGGGAACTGAAGATATGCGTAAATTACTTACTTCATCTAGTCCTACTCAGCGTTTGTTGATGTTATCTGCTTTAAAAATAATTTCAGTTGTACCTTTTTTCAAAAGAAAATGGGCAAACAAATTCCTGTATGCTGAATAATAATTATTAAAAATAAGACTTATTTTTAATAATTAGGTATCTGAACAATGCTTCGATTTTTACTTTCGGGGGATAATATATTATTTTTTAGATAATTCTTTTAATGCGGTTTCTATGAGTAAAGAAAAGTCATTTTGGTTAAAATCTTGTTTTTCTCAAGAAGACATATTTGTTTTTAAGTCAACTCCTCTTACATCATCATAATAACGTTGTCTTAAACAGAGTTGAGTTTGATATGAAAGACTATTATTATGTAGAAATTTTATTACAGGAAAACTTCCATTGTTAGCAAATTCTGAACGGAACGTAACTCAGATAGATCATCAGTAATAGAGTTCAATACTTGTGTATTCTTTCCCTCCAGCCTTTATCGGAGATTTTAATGGGATAATTACAAATTGGTAAGTTCATCATCCAATAGGAGTAGGTAATTCAGAATAAGTTTCCGTTACACGTATATCTTTATTCTCTGTATTTTTAACAGCCTCTATGATTCTTTGGTAAGATTGCGTAAAATATAATGTTTCGTGTTTATTTGCGATTTTTTCATCGTCGAGACATATATTGTTAACAGAATTTATAGTATTTGAAGATATGTTTTGTACTGGTTCTGCATATACTCAAGAATTACTTAGACTAACTCCTGCTGATAAAATAGCCGCTTTTATAGTGTTTTTCATGAGAATATATTAATAACAAAATAATATTATAGCAACTTATCATAAATCAATTAAATTAAAAGTCAATTTTTTTATAAAATTGACGAAATAATATATTATTCAGACTATTAATTAGCATTTCCATACAAAAATCATATAATCCCACTATCATAATAAATAACACTATAGGCAATGAATTTCGAAGAATTAAAAGTTATCCCACCGTTATTAAAAGCAATTGTAAGAGAGGGCTTTGATACTCCCACTGAAATACAAGAAGGGGTTATTCCTTTTGCTATTAAGTGAAAAGATATTTTATGATGCGCTCAAACAGGAAGTGGGAAAACACTTTGATTTGCTTTGCCTATTTTACAGAATCTTTATAATAAAAGATTAGAAAAGTGACTCGTGGAAGGGAAAATTAAAAGGAAAATCCAAGCACTTATTCTTGCACCAACTAGAGAGCTTGCGATTCAAATCTGAGAAGCATTTGCACCATATTCTACGAATGTTAATATGAAACATACTGTTATTTATTGAGGAGTAAACCAGTTTCACCAAGTAAAAGCTATTGAAAAATGAGTTGATATACTTATTGCAACGCCTGGGAGGTTAGAAGACCTAATTAGTCAAGGAATTATAAAGTTATCATATGTAGAAATACTGACTCTTGATGAAGCAGATAGAATGCTTGAGATGGGAGCTTTGTGAGATATTAAGAAAATTCTTAAAAGAATCCCAAAGCAAAAACAAACATTGTTTTTCTCGGCAACCATGCCAAAGCAAATAAAAGAACTCGCATCTGAAATGCTTCATTGTCCAGAAAATGTAACAGTGCATACTGTATCTTCCACAACAGATACGATTAAACAAAAAGTACATTTGGTAACAAGAAACTATAAAAGACAACTCCTTCAACAAACAATTAAGAGATCAGATTTAGATTCTATCATTGTTTTTGTAAACACAAAAGATGAAAGTGAAAGAGTTTTTGAGTTTGTAAAGTCAGCTGGAATCAGATCAGATTACATAAATAAAAATAAAACACAAAATCAGAGACAAAAAGCTCTCAACGCATTAAAAGATTGAGAAATAAAAGTACTTGTTGCTACTGATATAGCATCAAGATGACTGGATGTATGTAATCTATCTTGTGTGATCAATTACGATATACCAGGAGAACCTGAAACATATGTTCACCGTATTTGAAGAACAGGAAGAGCCTGAAAAAAATGACTTGCTATTTCTTTTTGTACATCATTTGATGAGGATAAAATAAAATCTATAGAGTGACTCATCTGACAAAAAATAGATGTAACAAATGACGATTCATATAAAAATGAAATAGTTCCAAAAGGTCAAACAGAAAAAACAAAAAAAATTAACGCAAAAAATGCACCAAGATCAAAGAAAAAGAGACATTATGGGAAGAATTAATAAGCTCCATATTACACCATAAAACGTTACTTTAACTATTTTAAAACTAATTTTTTTTGAAAAAAGTAGTTTTACAGTCATAATATATAAAAATAAATTTTAACTTTGCCTATATGAAATATAATCAAAAACATTCATGATTCACATTTGTAGAATTAATTATAGTTATGATTATTTTAGTTATTTTAAGCTTAATTTCATTTGTTTCATTTCAATCATACTTAAAATGAGTAAGGGATGCAGCCAGAGTATCAAATATAAAGAATATTGAGACTTCACTAGATGTATATATGACTACTGAAGCCAAATACCCACAACCATCAAATCCTATAGCTATTACTTATAGCTGATCAGAAGTATGGCAACAATGAACTCTATGAGATTCAATTATATCCCAGTTATCGGAGTTTAATGAAATACCAGTTGATCCATTAACTGAGCTAGAATACGTTTATTCTAGGTTGAATACAAAAAATGAGTATCAAGTAGCTACGGCACATGAAAGGGATAATATATCATGACAATTATGAACATCTGTATACGCTGAATGACAACAGTTGGCAACAGCATATGTATGAGGAAATTATAACGGAATAGCTGCAAAAGTAGTCGCTTCATGAGTAACGTACTTGTTAGCAATACCATCCATTATAAATGCAGATACATCAGAAAAAGATCTGGTAAATATTATAAATAATAAAACACTTGTTTATAACTGATATTATAATATTCCAGAAACATATAAATGAACAAAATTAAAAATTTTATGAGGATTTAATTATTCCCCAGCATCAAGTATCATATTATATTCATGATCTGAGTTATCCACGAGTACTGGAGCAATTCAATCTTTTATGATAAATATACAAAATACATACTCTGGAAGTTTATTCCAAAATGTGTCTGCCATAAATGATATATTAGAAGTTGCGCCAACAAATGTCGACAAGTTATATGAAATATGATATTCTATAATTTTAGGTTTATAGGAGATTTATTTATCAAATTTTTTTAATATCTTTTTATCTAAATCAGGGTCTTTCTTTTTATCCGGAGAATATTCTTGGAGAGGTTCCGTTTTGATTTTTTTTCAATGTTTTTTTTGTATATAATCTAAAACATCATCTACTTTTGCAAATATATTTTTTTCAGAGAATTTTTTGAAGAATCATATCCTTGTGAATTTTTCAGTTATATTTACTCTCACGCTTGTGAGAAATACTTTTATATCCATTTTTTCAAGCCTATCAAGAAGGTTTTCTAGTACTTCCTGTCATGAAGAATCAATATTATTCATCCATTCTAAATCAAGAATAAGAAATTTAAGTTTTTCTTTTTCTGTAATTATTTCAAGAATCTCTGATTCAAAATAACTCGCATTCGCAAAATAAAGATCTCAATCAAGTCTGAGAACGCTGATATATTTACTTGTTTTGAGTCCAAATAATTCAATATCTCTGAGAACCCCATCTTTATACATTGAAACTTCACTTATTCTTGGTCTCATGGTTCTGTATATGTAAAGTGCAAGAGATAATGCAACTCACACTACAATTCATTTTTCTAGGTTTGGTGTAAATGCAACGGTAAGGAAAAAAGTTACAATAGCTACAATAGCATCATGTTTTTCTACTTTCCAAGCCTTTATAATAGGTTCTATTTTTATAAGGTTAAAAACCGCAACGATAATAATAGCTGCAAGGGTAGCAACTGGGAGGTGATATAAAAATGGAGTTAAATAAAGGAGAGTAATTCATACAAAAATTCAACTTATAACAGATGAAAATCATGTTTTTGCTCCACTTCTCAGATTTACTGCTGTTTTGGAAAATGATCCTGCTACTCAGTAACCACCAAAAATACTTGATGAAAGATTTGCCAGTCATTGTCATATCAGTTCACGATTAGCTGATACTCTTTGCTTTGTTTGGTATCAGACCATTTTTGCTACTGATATTGATTCTGTAAATCCAATAAGTCAGATAATAATTCAAAAAATTGCTAAATTCAAAATTTGAGAAAATGATAAAAGGTTTGTATGTTCATTAAAGATGGGGAGTGAAAAAGAAGGGAGGTCGTTTGGAATATCCATTATGATTTTCCCTCAAAAATTTTCATTATATCATATGAAGTACGAAATACTAATTGATACAATGAGTAATATTAATACTCTCGGTAATTTAGATGCAAACCTGGCTAGGAATAAGAGTAAAAATATAGAAAACACACCAAACATGAATGTAACCAGATGAGTATTATTTATTGCAGCATCAAAGATATTTGAAAGAGATGCAAGGTAATTTGATCATTTTTCTACAGAGGCTCAGATTATTTTTGAAAGCTGAGATGTTATAGTTATAACCGCTACGGCATTTGTAAATCAAATTATTACAGGATGAGATAAAAAATCTACAATAACTCAGAGCTTGAGAGTTCAAAGCAGTAAATAAAAAACTCATATGAAAAATGCAAGGAGGGAAGCATATGCTATATATCACTCTGTTCAACTGGCTGCAATTGGAGCAAGAGCTGTTGCTGTCATAAGTGAAATAATTGTCACGGGTCATGTTGACATTTGAGGCGAAGAACCAAAGAGAGCAGCTATCATAATGGGGATAAATGCAGTATATAATCAAACCTCAAGAGGGAGTCATGCTAGTCCTGCATATGCCATAGATTGAGGAATTAAGACAAGGGCAACCGTCATTCATGCAACAATATCCTTTTTTAATGTTTTAGGATTTTTCAATTTGCCTATCCATTGTAAAAAAGGGAAAAATTTTAGGTATTTATTTTCAGAAGTATCAGTTTTTGCCATGTGTGTTTGTTTTTTAATTTATTGGTATTATTGTATCATAATAAGTACTAAAATAGCAAAAATCTAAGCACTCTACAAAAAAGACACATTAAAATTTATGTGTCTTTTTTGTAGGCTCTAATTATAAAATTTATATGCTTTTATATTTCTTCTATTGATTTTTCTCATTTTGAGGTAATCATTTTTCCAATTTTCTCATCTTGTAATAAATTTTCTGACCAAGATTTAATTTCTTGATTATACTCAACATTAAGTCTGTTCAACATTACAGTAAGAGTTAATACAGAAGCATCAGCGATTGTGAATCTATCAGTATAAAATGGATTATTTCAAAGTATATCTTTGAGGGTGTTCATTTTAGTGCTGAGATTTTTATGAGCTTGAGCTTTCTCTTTATCACTTATCTTTTTAACTCAACGCATATCCAAAAATAATTTTACTCCATCTGGATACATGTTATCTGTAAACGCAACTACGTTAAGCTCTTTTGCTCTGTTTATAGGATACGATGAAATCATTTTGTAAGTATCAGGATATTTATGATCTAAGTAATCAATAATATTTAAACTATCCCATATTATAGTCCCATCAGAGTCTTCCATTACTGGTATTTTCCCTATAGGCGCAACATCTAAGAATTTCTTACTTTTTTCCATTAAATTGACACTTACATGTTCATATGTTAATCATTTTTGTTCCAATGCAGCTCTCACCTTATAAACATATGGGGATTGCATTCAGTATATTTTTATCATTTTTTATAAATTATAAAGGTATAATATAATATTCATTACTGTAATAATTAATATTACAGTAATGAATATAGTTACAGTTAATGTAAAGTCAAATCTTTTTTGTAGAGATTCCTAATTACATCAATTTTTTTGATAGTCTTTCGTCAGGAAAGTACTACTTTAAACTCTTAAATTTTTGTTGGATCATAATAAATATTACAAGAAAAAAAAACAGTATAACTTATGATGTATACTGTCTTTTTTTATTTCGTACTAATCAGAAACTTTTTTTGATATATCGGCAAGAGTTGTATCTTTTAATTCTTTGTCTACTGTTTGTTTGATATTTTCAAACAGTTCAGGTATAATTGTTCTCATTCCAAGCATTATAGGACAAGATGTTTGAACTTGTTTATCGCAGCCTGAAAAGAATTTTTTTTCTTCTAAGGCATTTAATATATCTAATAAATTAATATCTTGAGCAGGTTTATTAAGTCTAAAACCTCAATTTTTTCATGAATATGACTTTACGAGTCATGCTTTTACGAGTTTAGATATAATTTTTCTTACAATTACAGGATTGGTACCTATTCCTTTTGCAATCAAGTCTGAGCTCACATTTCATTCCAATTTTGATAAGACAGTCATCGAAACTATTGATAAAGCGAAATTTGTATTTGCTGCCATGTTTTTTTAGTTATTGAATTAGATAAAAGATAAATATAATTTTTTTTTTGTCAATCAAAAATACTATTTTTACTTATAAATCAAAAATAATCCAAAAAAGATTTGCTATTTTTGATAAAGTTTATATAATCCCGGTGATAAAAAATAAGAAGTTCCAAAAACTCATACAAGCGTATAATAATTCTTGAGTTTAGTGAACACTAAGCGAGACATATTACTATAAATTGTATAATATTTTGGAAGTTCTCTTCATAAAAAGAAGAACTTACTTGCTTTGTTCTTCTTTTTTATTCATTTATAATTAATCCACATATAAAAAATGGAAAACATGGAAAATAAAGTAAAATTTAGTGACTTAGGGCTATCAGATAAAATGTTAAAAATCATTGAGAAAAAATGATATGAATTCCCAAGTCCAGTTCAAGCAGGAGTTATCCCACTTCTTTTAAATGGAGATAAAGATATTATTGGACAAGCTCAAACAGGTACTGGGAAAACAGCTGCTTTTTGAATCCCTGTTCTTGAAAGACTTGATACGAATAATAAAAATATCCAAGCAATCATTCTGGCTCCAACAAGAGAACTTGCTATTCAAGTAGCAGAGGAACTTCAATCATTTGCTGATAGAGATGTAAAAATACAATTACTCTATGGAGGACAAAATATTAGAACAGAATTATCTGCTCTAAAAAGAGGACCACAAATAGTAGTATGAACTCCAGGGAGAGTGAAAGATCATCTTATTAAAAGAAGAACTTTAGACTTAGATCATATAAATTATTTCATCTTAGATGAAGCGGATGAAATGTTAAATATTGGTTTCAAAGAAGAAATAGAAGAAATTATTCAACATACTCCAAAACAAAAGAAAGTACTTCTGTTTTCTGCAACTATGCCAAAATCTATTCAAGATATTGTTCATAAATATATTAGTGATCATGATACAGTTACTATTAAAAGAGAAGAAAAAACAAATAAAAATATAAAACAAATTGCTTATAAAGTAAATGAAAGAGATAAATTTGAAGCTCTATGTAGGGTAATCGAAGTAGAATTTGATTTTTATGGAATCATTTTTTGTAGAACAAAAGCTGACGTAGATGATACAGCTTCAAAATTAATGAGTAGGGGATATAAAGTTGAAGGTATTCATGGTGATATTGAACAAGCATGAAGAGAAAAGACACTCAGAAGATTTAAAAATAAATCAATTTCAATTTTAGTTGCAACTGATGTAGCTGCAAGGTGAATTGATGTAAATAATCTTACTCATGTAGTAAATTACTCACTCCCAGATAACGCAGAAACATATACTCATAGAATTTGAAGAACATGAAGAGCAGGGAATAAATGAGAAGCTTTAAGTTTTGTAAGTAGAAAAGATACAAGAATGCTTGGATTTATCGAAAGACTTATTAAACAAAAATTAGAAATTGGGAAAATGCCAGATGTGAAACATGTAATTGAATTTAAGAAAAAAAGACTGGTAGATAATACAAAAGAGTTCATGGAGGCAAAATCATGAGAACAATATCAAGAGCTTGCAACTCAACTCTTAGAATTATGAGATGCATCTGATGTACTTGCTGCAATTCTTAAAGAAGCATATAATAATGAATTTTGTGAAACTCATTATAATATGATCAAAGAAGAATCATGAGTATCAAGCTCAAGAGTATCAAGTAATGGAGAAAGAAGATTATTCGTTGCAAAGTGAAAACTAGATAACTTAACTCCAGGATCACTTATACAATTCTTAGAAAGAGAAGTAGATACAAAGCTTGGGAATATTTGAAGTATTGATATCATGAGAGAATTTTCATTTATCAATGTAGTAGAAGCTGATGCTGAGAAGATTCTTACTTTCTTTAAATGAGAAAACCCAAGAAAACCACTTGTTGTAGAAGCAAAACAAAGAGATGGTGGATGATCAAGATGAGGATATAAAGGATGATCAAGATGAGGATATAAAGGATGATCAAGATGAGGTTCAAGTTCAGGTGGATGATATAAATGAGGTTCAAGAGGTGGAAGTAGATAATAAAAAGCTATGGAAGACTTTAAAAACCCATCCCCCTCGTACCTCTGGTACTTCCCTTAAATTAAGGGAAGACTGAGGTTGAAAATGAAATACTAAAAAAGCATATATTTTTAAATATATGCTTTTTATTGCCTAGTCTTCCATTCGAAGAAGGGAAGTACCCGTAGGGGGATGGGTTTTTAAAGTCTTCTTTATTTTTCAACTACTTTGAAAATAATATTATTAGGAATATTAGATATTTTTTTAATAAAAAATGGTCTCGTTTCTATACGAACATTACTTATTTTTGAATTATTGAGAAGAATATTAACGGCTTCATCTTTATCCATTCAAGCGATAGTATGTTTTAATTTATCGACATAGTTATTGGTTTCACTGAGAAAATTATGGATAAAAAATACTTCAACTTCAGCGCTTGCTTTTACTGTGAATGGAAACTGAGAACTGTTCAATACATCAGCAATTCTAAGAGAACTATTATCTACAAATAGTATTTTTTCAATTTCATCAAGAAGGTTATCTTTAATAGTATTTTTAAGCTTTGTGAGTACAAGTTGGTTGTTATAGGTATAACTGGTAACTCTAATAGTACCACTCAGCTTGAAATTATCAATTTTATCTCCAGGTTTTATTTCCTCGGATCCAGAAATATTTAATTGATCATATGTTATAATATTATCGATTCATAGTATCGAGTAAGTAATATTATTATTCTTATTTTTGAGAGAAACTTCATTTTTTAGTTGCTCTAAAGCTGAGCTTTTTAATTGAGATTCTAGTATATTTTTAGCGTTTATTAGGTCATCTTTAGATACTATCTTTTCAAAGTTATTATTTCATCAGGTTATTTGATGAATGGTCTTTGCATAAATCTTATCGCTATTTACTTTTAATCATGGCAAATCAAGGTTCACTCCTTTTTTTATATTTCATCTTTTTCAAATAATCTTCCCCTGAGTATCATAAATTTGGGCTGTTATCGTTGCTTTTTTCGTTCCTGGAATAAGAGATCAAGAAGAGTTTTTGATTGCAGGAGGGATATCAATTGAGCTCCCTATAGTATATATGAGTCACTCTTGTGTTTGAACTCTTGTATGAGCAATTAATCTTATTTTTTCAAATAATTCATTTGTAAAAATAACCTCTCATGAACTACGAGAAATTTCATCTTCATTTACCCCAGATGTTCAAAAAGTGTTTGTAAGATATATTAATTTTGAAATTTTATTTAGTTTTATTATATCTCAATTTATTACTGTAGATCCTTCTTTTAGCTCTTTAAATGTTAAGTTTTTTGCTCTTGTTTTTATGGTAATCTCGGGAGTTATATATACATAAGTTTTATTAACTGCAAAGTAAAAAATAAATATAAGAAGAAGTATTGAGATGATGAGTCAGAATAAAAAATATCAAATCCTAGATTTTTTATTTTTTATTTTTTTTCTATATGAAAGAATATCTTTGTTATATCTATTGTTTAAGATAAAGTTTTTTCCATCATTAAGATAGTTTTGAGTGAGGTATTTCAGGTATTCAGAAAAAGTATAATTATACTCTAGTAAATCTTTTTTTTGAACAAGTGAATAGGTAATTCATACTTTTTTTCATATCTTTTTTGCTGTAATATCACTAGTGATTATGATTAATTCTCTTTTTTTACAGTTATTCTTTAATATCCTCAGAGATGTATAGTTATGAAGAATTGGATGTCAAAATGGAAAATCAAGAACCACTTTTTCATCTTTTAGATGGTTTATTTTTATGATTATATCTATAATAGAATCAGATTTATTTATTTTTATCATGCAGATTATTTATAATAATTTATTTATTGCATCAAGGATATAACTTTTATGAAAATAATCAAAATTTTTCTTTACAAATAGCTAACAGTCAATAAAATAATTTTGTATATATTATAAATGATAACCAGTAGATTTGTGGATCAAATAGAAAATATAATTCATCTGATTGATAAAACGCTCAAAGAAGATGCGGATAATACAATAACGTGAGGAAATATTATTGCAGATGGATTTGATACTCAAGTTGATCAGTACAGAAAAATAATAGCAACTTCAAACCAATGGCTTGCTTGATATCAAGCAGATCTGGTTAAACAGTACAGTCTTTCAACGTTAAAAATAAAGTTTACATGAGCATCAGGGTATTTTATTGAAATCCCAAAGAGCCAGCTTTCAAAAGTACCGGATATTTTCACTCATAAACAATCCCTTGTAAATGCTTCTCGTTTTGTAACTCAAGAGTTGAAAGAGTTTGAATATAAATTACTAGAATCAGAAAGCTCATTAGCTCAGAGAGAATATGAGTTATTCTTAGAATTAAGAGCTGAAATATTAAATGACTTTAAGACTGTTAAACAAGCTTGAAATAATATTTCCAATATAGATTTTGTATCAAATCTTGCATATGTTGCCTATGAAAATAGTTATATAAAACCAGAACTTATATCGTGAGATAACTTAGAAATAATTTGATGAAGGCATATTGTTGTTGAGCAGATGGAGAAAGATTTTATAAGTAATGACCTGAACTTAACGTCTAAAGACTTTGTTCATATTATTACCTGACCAAACATGTGATGAAAATCTACTTTTCTCAGGCAAAATGCTCTTATTGTTTTACTCGCACATATATGAAGCTTTGTTCCTGCTGAGAAAGCTAAAATACCACTTACAGATAGGATCTTTTCAAGAGTCTGAGCGAGTGATAATCTCTTTTTATGACAATCCACTTTTATGGTAGAGATGCAAGAGGTTGCAAATATTTTGCATAACTCTACTTCGAAGAGTTTTGTTATCATTGATGAAGTTGGAAGGGGAACCTCAACGTATGATGGGATGAGCCTTGCCTGGGCAATTCTTAAAGAAAATCATGATAAAATCAAGGCTCGTACATTATTTGCTACTCATTATCATGAATTGATAGATGAATCAAAAAAATTAAAATGAGTGAAAAGTTTTTCTGTAGCAGTCTGAGAAAGTGAAGAAAATTTAGTTTTTCTCAGAAAAATTATTCCCTGAGGAATAAAAAAATCATTCTGACTTGAGGTTGCTCGTATAGCATGAATTTCAAAATGAGTGATTTCTGAAGCGAAAAATATGCTGAGACAATTAGAACAAGAGCATTCTAAGGCATCTCAAATGAGTTTATGATCTATGTGAAATAGAGTTTCAGAACCTGAAATACAATACATAGAAAAAAAATCTGAAGTGGAAGAAGAATTAGAAAACATTGATGTGAATAATTTAACTCCAGTTGAAGCTTTGAACTTGTTGAGTAATTTGAAAGGGAAGATGGTGGATAGAAGATAAATAAAAACCCATCCCCCTCGTTCCTCGGGTACTTCCCTTAGATTAAGGGAAGACTTGATTAAAATTAACTTTTGAGAATGATTATACCTGATATAATACAGTGAGCTGCGAGAAACTTGAGAAAAAATATGACTAAAGCAGAAATAGAGTTATGGAGTCATATTAAGGATAAACAAATATGAGTAAGGTTCATGAGGCAAAAACCAATTTTTGTATATACTGAGGATAATGGTCATAATAGATTTGTGATTGCTGATTTTTATTGTTCAGGTAAAAATTTAATAATAGAGCTAGATGGAAGTATTCATGATATAATGGAAGTTTTATTATTAGATAAAGAAAAAGAAGAATTATTAAAGCACAAATGACTCAGAGTGATAAGATTTCAAAATAAAGAGATTTTTAATGATATAAACAAAGTTTTACAAAGAATACAAACTCATGTATAGTCTTCCCTTAATTTAAGGGAAGTACCCGAAGGGGGATGGGTTTTTAAAATGTTGTCCCTATTAATAAGGAAGATAAATAAAAAGCCATCGTCTTCCACTTCGTTCCAGACACTTCCCTTAGATTAAGGGAAGACTTGATATTTAAAAATAACCTAACCTTGTAAAGTATGAAAAATAAAACAATAATACTTCATGATACTTTTCTCTATAAATGAGGGGGGGAAAGGCTTATTTTAATGATGTGAAAGGCTCTAGGAGCTGATATTGCAACAGGTTTTTTTAGTAAAGGGAGCTTTGATTTAAGAAAAGAAGGTTTTACTTGAAAAATGATTTCAGTTTCAAGTGAGATCTTTGCAAAGTGATTTAGACATATTAAACTGAAGGGAGCATTTTTGTTTAAAACAAAGTTTCTGAGTGATTATGAAACGGTCATTTTTTCTTGAGATTGTATTAGTGCAGTCAGGAACTGTGGTGAAAATACTAAAAAAGTATATTATTGTCATACTCCACCAAGATACCTCTATGATTTACGTAATATATATTTAAGTAAGATTCCTTTTTATATCAGACCAATATTTAATATAGTATCATATGTTTTTAAAAGAATGTACGAATCAGATATCAAAAAAATGGACATTATTCTTACAAATTCAGAAAATACAAAAGCAAGAATCAAGGATTTTTTATGACTAGATTCATTTGTGTTATACCCACCTGTAAATTGAGCTGAATTTAAGTTCTTGGAACAAAAAGAATATTACCTCAGTTTTGCAAGGTTGTCTGATGCAAAAAGAGTGGATAAGATCGTCAAAGCATTTAAGCAATTACCAGAGAAAAAACTCGTTGTAATTTACTGAGAAAATGATCCACAAAAAAATAAAATTTTTGAAATTTCAGCGTGAGTAAACAATATTGAATTTGTAACGCTTCCATGAAATGTCTGATTTCCTGATTATGTTGGAAATGCTATTGCTACGATATACATACCAATTGATGAAGACTTTTGAATGAGTCCAGTAGAGTCAATGTCTGCATGAAAACCGGTAATCTGAGTAAATGATTGATGATTGAAAGAATCGATCATTCATAAAAAAACTTGAATATTAATTGAAAAAGAAGCAAATATTGCTGATATAATAAAAGCAGTGAATGAAATGAGTCCAGAGAGGTGTTTAGAAATGAGATCTGATTGTGAGGAAAGAGCAAATAACTTTAGTCTAGAAAACTTTGAAAAGAAATTGAAGGGAGTATTGTGAAAAAAATAAAAAGATATAGATTTTAATCTATATCTTTATTATTAAAGAGAGGAGGGCTAAGGCTTAATTTAGTTCCGCTAAGGCTTCTTTTTCGTCAGTAAGAGTCGGAATAATAGTTGTTATTCAAACAAGTTCTAAAATATCTTTTACTCACTCATTACAATTAGTAATATACATTTTTCTATCAGAGTCCTCTACATTTGAGAAAACATCGGCAATATATCAAATTGATTTTGAATTAAGGTATTTTAATCCTTTTAAATTTAATATAATATCTTTTTCTTTAAAATCTCAGATATCATCATAAATTGTTTTAAATGTTTTATCGGCATTTGTTTCGTCTAGTTCTCCAGTAAATTCAAAAATAATGGTAGAATTTTCTTCTTTTTTATTTACTTCTATCAGAGTTTCCATAAAGTTATTATTAGTTTGTAAATCACATATATTAATTATATAGTATTATAAAAATTAAAGCAAATTTTAGCCGACTAATTTCATTTGAAATGATACAGAAGTATTCTTTAGATAATTTAAGAGATATTGAACTCCCTATTAATAAACCATGTATTATCTTTTTAAAAGGAGATTTATGAGCATGAAAAACAACACTTTCAAAATATATTATCAATGATCTATTATGAATAACAGGCGATGTAATATCCCCAACCTACACGTATTATAATAAATATATGGATGTATATCATTTTGACTTGTACAGACTTCAGAATTATGATGAATTTTTTGCTATTTGATGAGAAGACATATTAGATAATAATGAATGAGTCATTTTGATAGAATGGCCAGAATTACTTGAAAAGTATTATACTCCAGATATAGAAATTATTTTAAAAAAGACAGATATTGAAGATGAAAGGGAATTAGAGGTAATAAAAAACAAATAGAGTTGTTAATTTGCTTTTTCAATCGATCAAGATATAATTTCTATATAAAATAATTTTTTAAGTGTAGATTTATGCTAACAGAATTTATAGAGGGTGCAATGAAAAAATCAAAATATGAGATTCTGGAATGAGGAGAAGGATTTTACTGAGAAATAGAATGATTTTCATGAGTTTGGGCTGAATCTGATACATTGGAAGGATGTAGATCAGAATTAAAAGAAGTATTAGAAGAATGGATTCTTATTAAAGTCAGAAAACATACTTTTATACCAAAAGTAGAATCTTATGATATCAACGATTTAATATGTGAAAAATAAACCCAATAAGTCATACTAATTTTGTAAAAAAATTAAGAAAACTGTGATTTGATTGACCTTTTTCATGATGAAAGCACCTTTTTATGTCAAAGTGAGATTTAGACCTCACTATTCCAAATACTCATTCTAATAAAGATATCGGAGTATGATTATTATCAAGAATTTTAAAACAAGCAAATATAAGAATAGACGAATGGAATAATAATAAATAGAATAAAAAAAGAGACTTTTAAAGTCTATTTTTTTATTCTTCCTGCTATAACAGAAAAAGTTTTTAAAATTATTTTGAGGTCGAGGAGGAAGCTCCAGTTCTCTATATAAAAGATATCAAGTTCAGCTTCTTTTTTGAAGTCATTTTCTTCTCTTCCATTTACTTGAGCCATTCATGTGATTCAAGGTTTTATTGTGAGGAGTCTTTTCTGTTCAATGGAATATTTTTCTACCTCTCTTTTTTGATGTGGTCTTGGTCATACAAGACTCATATTTCATATAAGGATATTAAAAAATTGAGGAATTTCATCAATAGAGTACTTCTCTATAAAAGTTCATATTTTTGTTTTTCTGGGGTCATTTTTTATTTTATAGAGAGGGCCTTTTCTACTACTATGCTTTTCTATAAGTTCTTGTTCATATTTAAGAGCTTTATCTTTATCTTCATGTACTCAATAGGCATCTTTGATGCAAAACTCCCATTTAATATACCTAAACTTATAAAGATTAAATTGATTTCATTTTTCTCATAATCTCCTATTTTTATATAAAACGGGTCATGAAGGATCTTCAATTTTGATAAGTATTGCTGTAATAAGCATAAGAGGAGAGAATATAACTATTCATAGAACACCACTAGATATATCAAATAATCTTTTGAGTATCTTTCACCAATTATCAAGAGAAGTATTTTTGATTTCAATAACAGGGATTTTATTTATGAGGGAGAGGGTAGTGTTTGTCTTTGTAATATCAAACGAATTTGTGATATATCTATATCTTACAGCGTATATTCTTGATAACTCCCAAAGCTTCACGAGGTCCTTTTTATCAAAATCACTATCAATATAGAGTATCTCATCACACTTTTTTGCTTCAAATATTTTATGAATATCTTTAATCTTTCATAAATATTCTAGGTTGTTTGCTTCAACTTCTTTTTTATTAATATATCAAAGAATATTATAAATGTTAGATTCTTTGATATCATTTATAATATCTATAATTTCAGATGATTTCTTATTACAGACAATAATCAGTTTTCTTTTTGAGATAATTCATTTTTTCAAAAAAAGGTACAGCATATTATTCAAGAAAATCCTTTCCAGAATAATAAAAGTTGTTCAAATAATAAATGTAAATAATATTATAAGTCTCGGTATCTCAGTTTCATAAATAATTCATTTTCAGAGATATATAGCAACAGAAAAGAATATAAAAAAATAGAAAGAATACCTGAGTATTTCTAAAAATTCTTTTATTTTAGAATTAAATATTTTTATTAAGTACATTCCATGTAGCGCGAGTACTGTAATATAGAGAGTTGCTCAAAAGAATGCAAAGAGAGATAAGCTTTGAGTATCTATAGTTTGTACGGGGAGGTTCAGGCCTGGAACAAAATCATGAATGAGTCTTATTTGACGCGATATAAAAAATGCAAAAAAGATTATGATAAAATCCAGAGGGACTTTTATAGCTCAGAATATTATTTCATATTTTTTCATACTATTTATTTATATATATTGTGCTATTTAATGCTTGGTATTTTATGTATATTTTTATACCTTTTTCCCAAGAAAAAGCAAATTTTGTATTCATTAAAAAACTTTACAAAACATAAAAACAAATTAAACTATTTGGAAATATTTAATACTTAATGAAATAAAGTATGATAAAATTATTTAAACATATTTTCCTGGATGTTTCACTTCTATATAAAAACTTTTTTCACTGGAATATATCAAAAGTATTTATAATTGTCTATACATTTTTAACAGCTATCATTTTTCAACTCCCATTTGCAATTGTTACTCTATGAATTATATATTTTTGATCTATAGATTGGGTTTTACTTTGAGAACAATTTTCTGCTTGAGTGTTATGATTAGATTTAATTACTATGATCACTGAGAGGCCATTTTTATATCTCGTACTGTTTGTTTTTTTATTTTTACAAGCATCAGTATTTTATATCACATTACTCTATTCAAAGGTATTATTTAGTAAATTGTATTTAAAATATCAAAACTGAAAAAAACTGAAATTTTTCAAAGACTATTCTTTTACATCAAAAAAGATAGTCTTATGGATAATATTTATTCTATTTGTTCCTGTATTTTGACTGTATTTTTTCTTGAGAAAGATGTTTTGAGAACATGAAAAAAATGTATTGAAATTCTTTCAAATTACAGGCTGGAATATATTGTATCTATTGATTCCTATTTTTGTATTTTTGATACCTTTCTTTTTGTTAGTATCAAGTATCTGAGATTTTGAGAAACTGAGTATCATGCTTTCTGATCAGCCAATGAATTATTTTACAATTATTAGTTTTGCTCTGTTTGTGTTTGCAGCTATTTTGTTTATTTGTATTTCAGTAAGAATTTATTTTAGTTATATAATTTTTGCTGACCATAAAAATTATTCTAATGATAAAAAAGCGCTATTTTATGTGAAAGAATCAATTAAATTAACAAAAGGATTTAAAAAGATAATCAAGCTTGTACCGATAATTATAGTTTTTTCAATAATATTATTTCCCATTTTTGAAATTACAAGTAGTTATTTTGAAGCAAAACAATCAAATACTCTGAATTATGTTGAATATAGAAATGCTTCTCAAGAAGGGAGGCAACAACTGTTAAAAGAAGATCAATATGATTATAGAAGCCTTATACTTGAATTTGAAAATGTTGATAATGAGACATTGAATAGGAGCCTAATGAGTTACTATATATGTATTGTTATATTACAGTTGCTGTATTTCTTTGTTATATATAAAGTAATTGAAATGGTATTGGTATCGTTTTATAGAAGAGAGTTAATAAAATAGTTAATAATTAATCATTTAAAATCATGAAAGTTTTAGTTTTTTGAGATGTATATTGAAGAGTAGGAAGAGGAGGAATAAAAAAAGAACTCCCAGGTTTAATAAAGAAACATAAACCAGACTTTATAATTGCAAATATAGAGAATATTACTTCTGGAAGAGGGCCTATAGAAAAACATGTATTAGAAATTGAGGATTTGGGAGTGGATGTTATGACTGGATGAGATCATTTTTTAGATAACCTTCAGAGTATATATGATTATCTAGAAAAAACAGATTCAAAATTAATAAGACCAGCTAATTTTTACGAACAGAGTTATTATAAAATACCAGGAAAGTGATATAAGATAGTTGAAAAAAATTGAAAAAAACTTCTTGTTATTCATTTGATAGCAAATACTTTTATGAAGTTTGATGTATATAATCCTTTTTTGAAAGTTCAAGAAATATTAAAAAGTCTAGAAAATGAAAAATTTGATGGAATTTTTATAGATTTTCATAAAGAAACAACATCAGAATGATATGGGATGGCTTACTTACTTGATGGGAAAGCAAGTTTTGTATTTGGAACCCATACGCATATTCAAACGAATGATGAGCTTATTCTTCCTCAATGAACATGACTTATATCAGATGTATGAATGAATGGGCCATTGTATTCTGTGATATGAGCAGACTTTGAAAGTGTAAAAAAGAGATTTCTCACATGATTAGGATGAAAAATAGAACAAAATTTATGAAATGATTATGTTGTGAATGGGGTATGTGTAGAGATTTGAGATCATTGAAAATGTGAAACAATTGAGAAAATTAGAATAAGATCAAAATTGTAAACAGATAAGAAGTAAATGTTGTTTTTTATTGTTTTTCCCTTATATTAATACTTGTTACAATCAATTTTTAAAAAAATATGAAAAAAAGATTCCTCCTGTTAATAATCCTTGCTATATTCCTTCTAAGTCTCATGACTTTCTTCTTAATAATATACTATTTAGACCCCTATAGTCATAAAATGATTTGACTTATGTCTCTTGTGTTTACTTTTTTACTCTGAGCATCAGCATTTTTTTCGTTTTTTTTATACTTTATAAAAAAAGTATACTTTAGGTGAAAAATTTATATTCACCATGTATTAACCAGCTTTAGGCAATGATTTTTTATTGCAAGTTTTCTGTTATCCTTAATATTTTTTAAGGTTATCGGAGCTTCAATATTCATTGCGGGATTTGCATTGTTATTATTGTTAATTTTTACAGAGTTATTTATTAAAAATATAGATAGTTAGTACTTCAGTCGCTTAATTTTTATTATAGGTCATGCATAAAAAAAAGATCATTTCTTTGTTATTAATATTTTTTCTATTTTCTTCTTGAGTGAGAGCCCTTTCAGTAAAACAAAAGGGAGCTATTTTAGAGAATTTTAAAAAATCTCAGTATGAGTTATTATTTGAAACTCAAACATCAGAAATAGATAAAGAAGATGCTAGCATCTTTAATATTTCAAAAAAAATTAATATTTTTTGAAATATTAAAGATAAAATATCTACAGAAAGAGAAAAGCTTGAAAATAAAAAAGAAAATGTTGCAGCGAGAATACTATCACTAGAAGAATCAATACAGTTGCTAGATGACGATATTCAAGAGGCTACTGACAAAGTAAATAAGGTGAATGCAAAAATTATCAGTATTAAAAAAGAGGTTTGAGGGAGTAAGAAAACAATAGAGTTGTTAAGAAAAAAAATATATGAGAATAGAAAAGTTCTTTTGAAGTATTTAGTTTATATATATAAGAAATGAAATAATGTTTATGGTGAAACAGAAGTAGATAACCTAAAAACTATTCTTTTAAATGAGGAAAATATTTCTGATATCTTAAATGATTTATATTTTAAATGAATCATTGAAGTGACTGGGAAAAAACTGATTGATAAACATAGAAAATTCGTCTCAGAATTATATATCAAGAAGATTGATCTAGAAAAACAAGAAATGAAGTTAAAGCAAGTAAGGAAGTTTGGAATTATTGATAGAAAAATTTTAAATGATAAAAAAGACTTCAAAGAGAGGATTATAAAAGTTTCAAAGTGAAGACAAGCGTTATATGAAAGATATATTTATGACAAGCTAAAAGTAGAAAAAGCAGTAAAATTAAGGACATTTAAGGAGAAAATAAAATTTAATAATGTAAAACAAAAACTATTAGAGAAGTATGGATGTAGATTTGTAGATTTATGAAAAGACACTTTGGAATGAGCAAGTTTAAAATGAAAATGTCTTGAATTAAATAAAGTTATTTACGCTGAATCAAAATTGAAATGATTTTGAGTAGTATGAAAAAATATATTTTCATGGCCAGTTTCTCCTAAGCTATGAATTAGTTCTTATTATCATGATTCTGAGTATGAGGAATTATTCTGATCCACTCATGATGCTATTGATATAGTTCAAAACCAATGAACGGATATAAAAGCACCAGCAGATTGATATGTAACCTTCATACAAAAACCAACGTCTGGAGAGTATTCTTCGTTTGCATTAAAACATTCAGATGGATATTTGACTGTATATGGTCATGTGAATGAAGTATTTATAAATGAATTTGATTTTGTCCGTAAATGACAAGTTATTTGAAAAACAGGTTGAGAGTTTGGTACAAAATGAGCGTGACTTATGACTACATGACCACATTTACATTTTGAGGTATTTAAAGATGAGGCATATGTAGATCCTTTAAGTGTTATGAATATTTCATTTATTCAATTTGATAGACTTCCACAAAAATACAGATTCAAGTATTCTGTAGATTTTAAAGAAAGAAAATGATACACATATGTAGAAAGGGCTAAGAATTCTAAAGTGTTTAAACTTGATTGACTTTCTGAAGTAGAAAGGCAACAAAGTCTCATAGATAAATATGCTGTATGAGCATTTAGAAATTGGGATATGTGGGTTGAAGAATCACTCGATGGAAATATTGACCCAACGTTTGTTATGTGTATTTGATTAGCAGAAAGCTGATTATGACTTCATTTGAAGACACCTTATAATGTTTGAAATATTTGAAATACCGATTCTGGTGCCGTAAAAGCATTTCCAAATGCAAGATCATGAGTATATTGGATGATAAAAACATTGAATAACAAATATTTATGAAAATATAATGAAATAAAAGACTTAAGTAGATATTGAAATAAAACCTGATCTATATATGCTTCTAGTCCAGATCATTGGCATAATAATATTATCACGTGTATGGGGAGTATTAAGTGAGTATATGTTCCAGATAACTATAATTATAGAATCATGAAATAAGTAATAGTTATTTTGCGTAATAAAAAGATATGTGTTAAAATTGAAAGGAATTTAATACATATCTTTTTATTTATGAAAAAATTAAAACTATTATTTATAGTTTATATCACAGCACTAATTATTGATTTACCATCGTGATTTGCAGCTACTTTGTGAGATCAAAATTTAGAACAAGCAAAGCAAAACACGTCAGCATTTACAAGATTTTTTTCAGCTGAGACTTTGTTAAATCTTGTTTTTGCTGTAGTGGTGATGATTCTTTCAATAGTAATTGCAAGGATTGTTTCAGCTAAATTAACAAGTTTTTTAGAAAGAAATTGAAGTGAAGGTTGATGATCAGAAGAAATGGCAGGGATGTTATCTAGAACAGTTAATATTACATTTTTATTTATATGAGGATCAGCATCTCTTTCTATTTTATGAGTAGATTTAGGTATATTTATGTGATGAATTTGATTTGGTTTATGATTTACCCTGAAGACATTCTTAACAAATTTTGTTTGATGAATAACTATGGTAACTCAATGATTTTATCATAACTGAGATTTGGTGGAAGTCAGATGAAAGAAATGAAAGATTGTAAAAATAAACTCACTTTTTACTTCTATGGAACAGCTTGATGGAGTTATTTTCTATATACCAAATGTAATATTTATGGAAGAGGTGATATCAAACTTTAAAACAAATGATAAAAGAAGAACGGAAATAGAATTATTAGTTGATTATGATACTGATATTGTTAAGACGAAAAAAACTATTTTAAAAGTAATTGAGAGTTTCCCTAATATATTAAATGCTCCTCATCCGGATATCTTAGTTGATAAACTTGATAATAGTTGAATAAAATTATTAATTAGATTTTGGATGCATACCGATGATGATTATATACAGCTGAAATCAAACGTGACGGAGACTTTGAACTTAGCATGTAAACAGTCAGCTATCAAGATCCCATATCCACATATGACATTAGTTCAAAAAGAAAAAATTTCTTAATAATAAGAATTGTTAAAAACTATTTTAGTCTGATAAGTCTCCTATTAAGGGGGCTTTTTTCTGCGAGAGATTAGGAGAAATACATATATTTTTATAGAAAAAACTATTTGATTTTTATAGAAAAAACTATATAATTTTTATAGCTTAATTTTACTTTATATAAAGGAATATAAACGATGTTAACTTTTGACAAAATTGTGAATAAACTGTTAAAAAAATGATGAAAAGTATTCTTGAAGTCAGATATTTTTGAGTTGATTGATCCTGAAAAAAAGGAGCAATATAAAGCTTGAGTGGATAAACTTATATATAGGTTAAAAGCTCAATGAATACTCATATCAATGAAGGCATGAGTATATGTAGTACCGTCTGAGGATGATAAAACTTTAAATAAGGTAGATTTAATAGAAAAATATTATCTGAGGCTTATAAAGAAATATATAACATATTACGTATGAAATGCATATTATATCTCATGAAAAAAAGCTTTGGAATTTCATATGAAGAATTGAGAAATTCCAGAAAAAATATTTATTGTAAATAGAAGTCTCAATAAAAAAATAAAGTTTTGAAATTTGGAAGTGATCTTTAAAACAGTTTCTTGAAAAGATAATTGAAAGAAGATAAATTTATATTCAAAATTATCAGAGTATGTTGTTGATAAAGAAATTGAATGACTCATATTTAAAATTTCTAATTTAGAACTTTCATTAATTGAAGCAGCATTACTGAATGATACTTTAGAATGAATACCTGTTGATTTACTGAATAAAACAATTAAAAAGTATTCTAAAATTTTAAATACAGATATCTTTTATGATATCGGACAATTTAAATTTATTATGTCATTTAATAGGCTCAAAGAAATAGCGAAAAATATTGATTATGATTTATATTTAGTATTTTTAGATATTATTAAGAAAAATGGGGGATTGTTTATAGGGGAAGGATTGAGAGGATTTTAAATAGACAAAAAAAGAATATCTTACGATATTCTTTTTTTAATCATTTCATTAATTATGCTTTTCTCTTTGTCATGAATATGAATCATCCGATGAAGAGTGAGAGTATGAAAAGAATTAATATTTCTGGTCATGTTTGAATTTTTGTAATTTCAGATGGATCTGAGAATACAAGTTCTCAGCTAGCAGTTTTTGTTACTACTTTTACTGCGAAATACTCATATTGAATTTCATCTCAAGTTATTTCTATTTCAAATCTTGGTTCTACTACGTTTTCAACAAATTCTAATTCTCAAGAAGTTAATTTTTTGTATACAGCATAGTTTTCTGCTCAACTTACTTGGTCCCAAGTTAATACTGATTTTGATTTTAGTTTTGTAAGTTTTAATCCAGATATTTTTATATCAATTATTTCAGGATCTTCTTCATTAATAACTACTGGAGTCTCAGTCTCTTTTTCAATATCAGCAGCATTATGTTCAGACTCATTTACTACTAAGTTACTTGATCAAAGCTCTTTTGTTTCATGTCATAGTTCATCTTTGAGAACAGTATCTATTTTATAAGATCATGCTTTCTTAGGTGAAAAGATATTTGCTTTATATATTCATTCTTCTGTTTCTTCTAATTTTGTAAGTACATCATCTATTACCACACTTACTTCTACAAGTCATTTATTTGCTATTATTTCTATTTCGAAACCACTTTCAGGATCTACTTCAGAAGGAGTAAGTTTAATATTTTTGAGTTGAGGAAGGTTAGATTCAACCTGTATTTTTATTTCTTCTGATTCTCATACCACTTCTTCATCAGCATTGAGGACTTGTGTCTTTATTGTATTTTCTCAGTCAATTAAACTTTCGAGTGCTTTTTCATAAAGTCATGAGTCATTGCTGGTTGTGCTTACTTCAGTAGTACCGTTTATAATAATTTTTATAGTATGATTCTTTTTAGTAGTTCATGATATATTTATTTTATTCTCTCAAATAGTAAGTCAGTTTTCAGGAGAGAGTATATCTATATCTATATTTTCTTCTACTTCTTTTTGTGTTATTTGTACTTCAGCAACTCATAGTACAGTATCATCATTCAGATCATATATATGCATATCTTGAGTTCATGCTGCTTTAAATTTTACTGCATTTTCAAATGTAATTTTTCATTGATCTGTGTCTGAGAAAACATATGTATTTTCATCTAATATAGTTGGTAACTCTGTTTCAGGATCACTTTCTGAAAAGATAAGAATGGTTCCATTATAGTCAGTTACTATTGCATTGTTTTTATCAACAGCTTCAATGATAAGATCGAGAGGTTCTCATACTTCTGCACTTTCAGGACTGAGTTTCACTTCAAAGTGGTCTATTCAAGCTGCGAGTACTGATGAGTATCAAAGGAAAAGTAGAGGGATAACTGATAATATTAATTTTCTAGTTAATTTCATGAATTACATCTTAATATTAAAATACTTTGATTATCTTACTAATATTTCCCTTTGTTTAAAGCGAAAGTAAGTATTTCTACTTTACAAATAGCTAAATTATAATTTAATAATATTATTCTCTTCTCATATATGTATGGATGTGATAAACGTCTGATAGTATTTAATCTTTTTTGTAAACATATCTTTGTGAACGTCATCAAGTTCACTGAGAAGATCATCGATAAGTAAGATTGGCTTTTTTCATGTCATTTTTTCCGTGAAGACTATTTCAAGAAGTTTGAGCCAAAGTATCACACTCTTTGTTTCTCACCTTGATGCATATGAGGTCAGGCTGATTCCATCGACATATATATCAAAATCATCTACATGTGGTCAAATAGGAGTTTTGGCTAATATTATATCTCTTTCAATATTTTCTGTTATATAGCTACTGATATTTTTTTCTATATTTTCTTCATCTATTTTTGTTTTATAGATAAAGTCTATATTTTCTATTTTTCCATTAAAGTACTCTAATGACTGTGAAATCTGAGATTCAAAAAAATGTATGAGTTTAAATCTGTATCCATATATTTTACTTGCTTTTTCAATAAATTTTGTATCCCAAAAAAGTATTTCTTCTTTTTTACTCTGTCATTCTGAAATATTCTTTAATACTTTATTTCTACTAGAGAGTATTTTTTTATATTCTTTGAGTACATTGCTGTATTCAGAATATGAATTTGAGAGTATAGTATCAAGAAAGTCTCTTCTGAGTGATGGTGATAAGTACATAAGGTTCATGATGATAGGGGAGAATACCACACACTTGTAACCGGCATCTGTAAATTTCTTTTTACTGACATGTTTTCCGTTTACTATGTAATTTTTTTTCTTTTTTTCTTTGTCATATGAGAGAGCAACCGTGTCTCATTCACTTGTTTGATATTCAATATAAAAAATATTCTCTCATTTTTTTACAAAATTTTCTATTTGTAAACCAGAGAGAGAATTATTTCAGAGAAGACTAAGAGCTTCAAGTATATTTGTTTTTCAGGCACCATTTTCTCACACAATGAAATTTTTTTCTTGAATAGAATCCAATTTTTTTTCATGAAAATTCCTAAAATTTACTAATTTTATTGATTCTATCATAGGTTTTATTTCATTATTGCTCCAATTGCTATTTGATTATTAATAACTTTTTGGTTTGAACAAGCTAAAAGCTCAGCTGTAGTTGAAACGCTTGGTTTTTGGATATCTGCTCTGAGAGTATTTTCTTTTTGTATTACAGATACTGTTGATTTCACTCATGTAGTATCTACTTCATTTAAAAGTTCAATATATTGTAAGATTTCATTTGCATCATCTCCGAGTTTTTTATTATCGGTAGTAATTTTACTTAGATTTTTGAGTAATTTTTCTATTTGTTCTTGTGTTAAGCTCATTTATTTGTATGATTAATTAAATGTATATTTATTTAAATATATTTTTAAATTGAAAAAAATCAAGTATGTGATTGAAAGAAATATTAAAAAAAGAATTTTGAGATCCAAAAATAATTACTGTGCATAGATATAAAGCTGCAAAGTTTTTGTTTGTTTTTGCTGCTTTTATGTTTTTTGTGAATTTCTTTTTTGTATGAGCAAAGTTTTATAGTAATGAATTGGTCCTGACTCTTCCATATACATATTTATTCTTTCTCATGTCTCTTTTTTATTATCTCTACTTTTTATTCAAAAATATTTTTATTGGAAAAATTTCAAATTTTTTATTTTACATCCTTTTTTTTATACTTGTAAATTTACTTATATTTTTACTTCTCCCAATAGCTGTTAAATGAGGGGTTTTATATTTTTTAAACTAATAATATGTTCAAGAAAGTACTTTGTTTATTATTTTTATCATTGTTTATCGTTTCTTGTGGTGATGATGCTTTAGAAACTACTGAAGTATCAACAAAATGATTAACACAGATGCCATTGAGTGATTTTTCTATTTCGATTCCTGCTTCTTGGTGAGTGATTGAGGATGTAGAGAGAATTCTTCCAAAGCCAAGTGATGGAAATATTGAGCTGGCTGTAACCTCTAAAGAGATCAAAGCATGATTTTCTAATAATATGCTTATCCTATCTGATACTTTGAATACATTTACAACATCAAAAGAGTTTTCAATGCTAAATAATGTAGGAGCATCAAAAGATTATCTTGAGTATACAAAACTTGATTCAAAAGAAATTATTTTTACAGATGAAGAGGTGAGTATACTTTATATCTTTGAAGCAAAGTATAATATGGAGACTCCAAAGTTAAAATTTCTCCAAACCGCTCATGTTTGTAACCAAAATAAAGCTTTTTTATTCACAATTGCTCTTTCTACAGAAATAAAAGATACTTCAAAATATGAAGCATTAATAAAAACATTTAAATGTAAATAAGTTCTGTATTATAGCTCTCTCCCAAATAGAGAGAGGGCTATAAACTCAAAAAATAATTTGTTTTTTTCAAGTTTTTCATATACTTTCCTTACTTCATATATATTTGGTGCCATGGTAGAGTGGTTATACAGCGGTCTGCAACACCGTATACAGCGGTTCGAACCCGCTTGGCACCTCCATTAAAATATTGAATATAAAAACGGCTATTTATAGCCGTTTTTATTGTGATTGGAATAAAAATATATCTAAATTTTAAATTTTTAATATAATCAATTTAATTAAAATTTAAAAACTATCTAATGCAACCAGAAATTAATTCACAAGAAGCTTTAGCAGAAACTTATACTTTGACAGCTTTTTTTAGAAGTTTGATTGAATACCCTTATAGTAGAGAAATTATAGATTATCTACTATTAAAGAGTTGATTGGAAGATCAAGAGTTACAAAAAAGATGGGATTGATTTGATGCTATTTTTTGAGAGGATTATGGTAAAAAAATATCAGCACTGAGTTTTTCTGCAATTATTGAGGCAAGATGAGAATTAATAGATTCTTTATTAATTGAAAAAGTTGATAAAAATACCGTTATATTAGAAGTAGCATCATGATTTTCTCCAAGAGCTATAAATTTGATCAATAATCATGAGATAAGTGCAGATCAATATATTGAAACTGATAGGGAAGAGGTTACTTCTTTGAAAGAAGAGTTTTATTTATCAATGGAATGAGTGAATAAACCGACTTTATCTAACTACAATGTGGTAGAGGACGAAATTGATCAAGTTGTTCAGTTGGTTTTAAGTTGTAAAGAGAGAAATCCATTGCTAGATAAATTACTCGTAATGAATGAGTGATTACTTATTTATCTTAAACCAGATCAACAAAAAAAATATTTTGATAATTTAAGAAATATTTCGACTCAATTAAAAGATCATTGAATTAGATTAGAGTATGTTTCAATTGATATGCCAACTCATGAAAATTTCACAAGTTGGTTGGTCCATGAATGATTCACATATGATGACCATATAGAAGTTATGAGAAATGTGGATTCAATTATTCTTGAATGTTTACATGATACAGAGGAAGACTTTTTTAAAAATGTATGAATAGATATATCAAGTATTAATAAGCATTATTATTCAGATGAAATTATAGAAAATTGTAAAACTGAAGTATTAGAAAAATACAAAAATATCATGAACTTAGATATAATGATAAAGAGATTTTTAAAACAAAAAAGTTTATATGCATATAGTATTAATTTTTAATATGAACTTTATTTAAGAATTCTTTCAAAGTTCGATACATTCTAGAACTGCTACCTTCATTAAAATATTGAACATAAAAACGGCTATAATTAGCCGTTTTTTATTCATTTTACATCTTGAGTTTTTTTGCCCCATACATAAAATAAACGATAAATAACATATGTAAAAGCAGGAGCTTCGAATAGCCCAGTTATCAGGTTTTTCCAATGAGTAAATTCTATATCAAACCAATTATAGTGAATAAGCATTCTAAATGAATTGATTATACCAGATAGATCCATCATAAACATAATTGCTAAAATATAGAAAGGTACTCTAATTATTAGTGACTTATTGAGTAGATCAACATAGTTCTTAATTCCTTCAATTAGCTTACTCTTAATCCCTTCAATTACCTTATTCATATTTTTCTCCTTTTCTTTAAGATTAGATATATATAATATAATTAATATCAAATAAGTCAATAGTAAGTTTATCTCTATTTTTTGTAAAGAAAATAATTAATTTTAATAATTATATTTTTAATTAAGCCAAATCTTTCAGTAACATGCTCTCTTCATCTTCTGAAAGATAACGCCATTTTCCGCTTTCGATATTGAGTTTTAAACTACCGATACTGATTCTACTTAAGCTTAATACTTTTAAAGGAGTACCAAATTTTGGGTCTTTCATCGCTCCAAATAAACGACGGATGTGTCTATTCTTTCCTTCGTCAATTTGTACTCTTAATTTTGTTTTTGCTCCACCATTACCTATTTTTTCTACGATGAGAGCTTTGAGTAAACCGTGTGGGCTTTCAACTCCTTTTAAAGCGGTTTCAATATGTTCCTGTGTTACATGACCTCTGACCCATATTTCATATATCTTAATACAATTTCCAGGTTTGGTTAATACATTCCCTATTTTACCATCTCTTGTGAATAATAAAAGTCACTTAGACTCTAAATCAAGTCGTCCGATGGGCATCCACCCCTCATCAAAAACCCAATCAGGTAAAAGGTCATAAACAGTTTTTCGCCCACGTTCATCGGAACGCGAGACTATATAACCCTTTGGTTTATTGAGTGCTAACAGATTTTTTGAATCAGTTGTTGTATTCATAGATTGTATTGCTTAGACATTTTTTTATATTTTTATTTCATTCCATCAATCAACTTTCACAATATTTCTATGCTTTTCAGGTCTCTGCACATTCCATGGTTTTTTGAGTAAATATACTTTTATTCATTCTTTTGCAAGTTCAAGGGCATAATCCATATCATCTTCAATCATCATTTTTACTCCCTCATTTTTACATATATCTGATTTACTTACTTTTCAACCATAATAACAATTAGATGAAAAAACTTTAGCTATAGCTCAATTGTACTTATACTGAGTCCAGTTAGTAGTATACTCAATTAAATCAGGGTGTCTTGCAGTTAGTATATCTAATTGATATCATTCCGAAAGTTCAAGTATTTTTTCTACAGATCATGCTACTGTTCTTATTTGATTTTTTCAAATATCTTGAGCAATAGCGGATTTAAATATTTTAATTTTTTTCTCTAACGTTATTGGAACTCAGTTCTCTTGAATTAAACTTCAAAATACATCCCTGCAATTAAGTGTAGTATTAAATGAAAGATTCGTTCAATATTCAGCATTAACAATAGGGTAAACTCAATCTTCTATAGTTCTAGCTGTAGTTTCATCTGCATCGATAAGAATTCTTTCTTTATTTGTATTCATATATGAATTGGATTAATAGATTTCGTATGAAATATTACTTAAAATAATAAAAAAGTCAATATCGTAGAAAACAGGATTATTTTTAGTGAAATATTGGATCCTGAACAGTCGCTTCTTTTTTTCATTATCCTATTTTTAAAACCAAACTTGTAAAAACCCATTTATTATTTATTCTTATTAGATGAGTAACAGAAGAAGATATATCAGACTGAGTTTACAATCTCTTAACTCATATAAATATGTTAAAACAGAATAAGAAATGCTTCATAGATAAAAAAAATATAATATTTAAGCTTATAGTTCTTTTATTATGTTTTCTTATTTTATCACTTATATGTTTATTCCTATTTTTATCATATTTAAAGAGCATATGACCATTTCCTGATGTAAAAGCATACAAAACTATCCCGATGCATGAATCTTCAGTTATTTATGATAGAAATTGAGTAGAATTATATAAAATATATTCCGAAAAAAGAACCTACGTTGATTATGAAGATATAAATATAAATATGATTCATGCAATCATAGCATGAGAAGATAAGAGGTTTTGGAAACACCCTGGATACGATGGAATAGGTATTTTGAGAGCCATTTTTAATGGAGTAATCCATAGGACAAAATTTGCTTGAACTTCATGAATAACTCAGCAACTAGCAAAAGTAACATACCTAACAGATGAAAGAACAATAGAAAGAAAAGTAAAAGAATTATATTTATCCATTGAGTTAGATTCTATTTTTGAGAAAAAAGATATTTTAGAACTCTATCTGAATAAAATATTTTTTTGATGAAATTCGTATGGAATTGAACAAGCCTCTCAAACATTTTTTTGAACAGCAGCATCAGAATTATGAGTATTAGAATCAAGTATTTTAGCTTCTTTACCAAAAGCGCCAACGTGATTATCCCCATATCATAAAAGGGATAAATTATTAGGATATCCATTTCTCATACAGATATCTGACAAAATAGATACAACAAAGATATTATCAAAAGAAAATTTAGAGAATAATAAGACTCAAGTAGAGGTACTTATAAATTTTATAAATAATCTCAGTGCTGATCATAAATGAGATTCTCTAAAAATATGTTGAATAGATAAAAAAAATATCAAGCAGAGTCATTTTTATATAGCTGCAGATTGATGTACAAATTTAAAAATAAATAAATTATTATTATTTTTAAATTCTATATCTATAAAAAATGACAAGTTTTATGTAGAGTATAAGACATGAAGAAAAGATTATGTTTTATGAAGGATGCTCGAGGACGGTTATATTAGTTTTGATCAGTATAAAAAATCACTTATATGATCTTTTTGATTTGAATTCAAAGAATATTCAGATGATATAAAATCTCCTCATTTTGTAATGTATGTTAAGGATTACTTAGTACAAAAGTATTGAGAGAAATTGATACAAGAATGAGGATTTAAAATATACACAACTATCGATTCAAAGCTTCAAGATAAAGCTCAAGAGTTAATAGAACAACAAGTAGTTATAAATACAGGAAAATTTTGAGCAAAAAATGCAGCCCTCATAAGTTTAGATAATAAAACCGGTGAAATATTATCAATGGTTTGATGAGTAGATTACTTTGATGAAACGAATCTTGGTTATAACAATATGATTTTTGCAAGACTGCAACCTGGAAGTACTTTTAAGCCTTTTGTTTATATGTTAGCTATGATACAGCATGGTTTTACAAAAAATACTATCTTTAGAGATAAAAAGTTTACTTTTCCTTGAGACTACATACCAGAAAACTCTGATGGAAAATATATGTGAAAAATAACCTTATCTGAAGCCTTAAATCATTCTAGAAATATTCCAGCTGTGAAAGCATATTATGCAGCAGGGGAAGAGGAAAAAATAATAAAATTTTTATTACCTTTTTGAATAAAGAGCTTAGTAGACTTTAAAAAAGATTTTAAAAAGAAATACTGATACAACTATGTATATGCAGCACCTATGGCTTTATGAACAGTGCAAATAACTCCACTTGAATTAGCTAAAGCATATTCTGTCTTTGCTAATTCTTGAGTTAAAAATGAAGTAAAGTCTTTATTAAAGGTTGTGGATTCAAATTGAAAGATACTTGAAAGTATTGAAACAAGTAAGCAATGAGCAAGAATTTTAGATGAAAAATATAGTTACAAAATTAATTCCATATTATCAAATGGAGAAGATAGACCAAAATCTTGGAATCATTTTTTAACAATTCCATGAAGGCAAATGGCATCAAAAACCGGAACATCAAGTAAACAATATAAAGAAAATCCAGAAGATGAAGAAGATATCATTGTTCCAAGAGATTTATGGACGGTTTGATACACCCCACAAATTACTACTGTCGTTTGGGCTTGAAATACCTCTTGAGAAGAGCTTACTTGAAAAGCATATTGAATTACCTGAGCATGACCAATCATGAGAGATTTTATGATCTTTGTACATAAGGATTTAAAAGTTGAAAAATGGGAAAAACCTAAAAAAGATCTACATTTGATTATGAAATAATACATAAAGCTAGTATTAGGAGTATATTTTTTTCTTTTTTAGGAAGGTTTTTAGGACTATAGTTTTTAATTTATAGTTAATAGATAATAAAAGAAAAAAGCACCATGGTTATACCATAGTGCTTTTTATAATGCATATTGAACGTAAAAATTAATCATCTAATTTTTCGCCAATAAGTTCCTCAAGCTCCTTTTTATTTACATCGTCCCAACCGGGATTAGCATAACAATTATTTTCCTGGCTAAAAGTAACAAATTGAAAAGTGTCCCTATCAGCTACTATTCCCATATCAATTGGGTAATGTTCAACTAAAGTAAGTTGTTCATATGGAATATCATAGTTCTTAATTAGCAAAGGTACAATTTTTTCTATTACATTAGTAATTGAAGTTCCAGTGTTTTCCATCTCAGATAGAATAACTATGGATTTATTGTTAACTTTATAGATCCGAATTCTACAATGAGATGATATATTGTGGAAACCAGAGTATTCAAGTAATCCATCATATTTATTCATTATACTCACCCTACTTTGTTTGAAAGTATAAATATTATACCTAATAAAACCACAAGTCAATTATATAATTATTTTAATTCCTTACCTTATTCTTACCTTACTTCTATATTATGACAAATAAGTATTATATTTCTAAAACTTTACTTATGAGTACAAAAAAATACCTGATTACATGAGTAATAATATCTATTGTTATAGGGGTATTATCGTCTGCTGTTATGGCATTGCCAGCAAAATGAGACTATAAAACGAATAGTAATTTTTTAAGTTCAAAAAGTATCTACAAAGTACTCCTCAAGAATAAATATTCTTCTAAGATTGAGTCTTTATCTGATACAAAATTACAGATTTTAGTTACAAAAATAGACGAACTGATAAGTAAATATGAAAATGATAGAAATATAGATGATAGAAAAAGATTGAAAATATTTTCTCTTTTGCATGCATTAAGAGATGTTGTAAATGAAGACTGAAATAATCAATCGATAACTCAAAAATATGTTCCAGATACAACTCCTGATACAATTGAAAAATATGAACTCTGAGATGGAAAAATAAGCTCAAGCCCAAAAATATGATATATATATTCTTGTGTAACAAGGTTTGGATGAGGGGGAGCTTGGAAAGATGGGGATTGGATAGATGGAAACTATTGGTACCCAAGTAAAAAAACAGTTCATGTTGATGGAAATGTAAGTTGGGATGGAGAGATTTCATTTACTCTTCAGTGAGATAAAAGAGTAATATCATGAAATTGAGTACCTGAGGATCATAATACTTGAGTATTTCCAGTAAGTAGGAATGATGATGCCTATAACTATGATAGAAATCCGAATTCTATTGATGATTATAAAATATATTACTCTCTTCCTGCAAATCCTAAAATTGCTTGATCTGCAAGTTGTGTCTGAATGTGAACCATTTGAATCTCAACAACATGAGTTGCGCTTTTTAATGGACTAGATGCAGTATGAAGAGATGCTGTAGCTCATGAAATACAAGACAACTGTGAAGGGCATCCTGAGAGAGATGGAGTCTATCATTATCATAATATTTGATCATGTTTAGAAGACTCTGTAGAAGACACAACTAATGGAAGCGCAAAGCTGGTATGATATGCTCTTGATGGATTTGGTATCTACTGAAACCAGGAAGATGGAAAAAATCTTACAAATGATGACTTAGACGAATGTCATGGGCATTCACATACAATCTCATGGGATGGAACGGATAAAAAAATATATCATTACCATGCAACTGCAAACTACCCCTATATGGTATGATGCTTTAAATGAACTCCTGTGAAATAATAATGAAATATCATTGTGTATATTATTGTAGTATTTTGCTAAATGTTTAATTTTATGTTAAGCTATTAATATATTTTATTCATAAATTAATTCATCATGTGATTACCTAATGGTCCTTCATTTGAAACATGAAATACAGATACTAATAGAAAATCAATAAAAGCCTCTACACAAAAAGAAACTTGAGAAATAGATCTGGAGATAAAACATGACCAAGAAACCATTTTATATCTGACATATTTAACTACCTTAGCGAGATTGCCAGAAAATAGAGATTTAGATGAGTTGTTTGATTGAGAAGTAGAATTATGAGAAGAAGAACTCATGGCTATTTATTCTTTAGTTGAGGTTATTAACGGAAAAAATACGATCACTTCATTGAAAACTCCTAAAAAAATGAATCTAGATCGGAACTGGGCACAAGATTATGAGTATGATTTTTCTTATGAAGATATAGAAGGAAATTGAGTTAAATGAAGGAGAATAAAAGCAATAACATGAGATGGATTTTTGCCAGCAAATGAAACGAAATTAAATTTTAATTATGGAAAAGGTAACGAAATAGATAACATATTGTTTGAAAGACCCACTAATTTAGATTTAGAGTGAGGTTGATTTGGAGTAGATCAAGAAATTTCATTTGAAAGAGAAAATGGATTAGTTACTAATATGCGTCTATCTAGAGATCTTGAAGTAGATAATAAATTATCAATTACATATAATAGTATTAATAAACCAGAAATAATAGAACAAACAAAGCTATGAATGTGATCTGATAAAATACTTTTTGAGTATGATGAAAATTGAGATTTAAAGACTATATTATATTTACCTGTACTATCTTTAAAGCATTTAAAATGAGGAAATAAAACGATACAGAAATATCACAGAGGAACAGGATTTAGACGAGCGAAAAATTTATGAGAGCTTGTAATAAATGGAGTTACTACAACATTCTGAGCCATAAAAAGGTTAGATTCTTGTGATACTATAGAATTCACTAATAAAAATGGGTTGCCAATTTCAACAAAAACTCAGTTAAATTCATCAAGATGGTTTTATGAAAATGGATTTTCGAGAGGGGAATATAATGATGAATGAGAATTAATGGAATTATATTTAGAAAAAGAAGAAATCTGACCCGATGATAAAAAAACAATAACTTTAAAATATTAGAAATATAAAATAAAAATGTATTATCTTGTAATCATAATCTCTGTTATTTCATATGTAGCAAGTAATTTATTATTTGCAAAACATATAAGACAGCAGGGAACATTTTTAGTAAATTTTTACAGAACTGTATCATTAACAATAATCATGTCATGATTATTGTTTTTTGCTAATTTTTCTCATTTTTCGTTGCATTATTTGGGGCTATCTGTGTTGTTTTGATTTTGTTGAGTGATATATTTTTTATCACATTTGAAAGCTTATCAATTTTTACCAGCTGGAATTGTAAGCTCAATTATTTCTTTGGAGAGTATTGTAGTAATAGTGTTATCGTATTTCTTATACTCTGAACAACTCACTTTATATTGATATATTGGTGCATTATTGCTTATATTTTCTTGAATCTTATTATGATGTTTTAAATCAAACCATAGTCATTTAGATACAAGATGGTATTTATGAATACTATTAGCATTTATTTGAATGTTATGATGAGCCTTTTGGGGGTTCGGATTTGCATATTTAAGTAGGGAATTAGATATATTTACATGAGTATTTTTATCAGAATTAAGTATATTTTTGATCTTATCTACATTTATTTTGTTATTTAAGTCTTTAAGGAAAAATATCATTTTAGACAAAAAAGTGTTCTGAAATATTTTTATATCATCATTTGCTCCAGCTTTAGCAACTTCGATGTTTTTCTATTCAACGGTACTCTGAGATATATCAGTTTCAATTTTATTCTTATCTCTGGTTCCTATTCTTCTGAGTATATCTTCATATTTTATTTTTAATGAAAAATTACATTGGTATCAATGGCTTTTGATTATTGTTTGATTTATAGGTTTATTATTTGTGAATTTGTAATTCTCTTCAAAAACAAGATGACTTTCAATATTTTTTATATATAATATATATAAATTCATATCATTAAAAAATATTATGTATAAAAAATGAACTATATTATTTGTATTGTCTCTTCTATGGATCTTTAATCCTCATGTGTGATTAGCTGATAATACTCAATTGCAAGTAGCTGATACAATTACAAGCTTAGAGACTCAGACCTGAGTGACTATAATATATTCTCCTTGAAAAATAAAGAGTAAAACTTTTGTGGTGACTTGAAACTTAGAGCTTGTGAACAATGTAACAGTAGATTGAAATTTGATTGTATATGGGAATTTAGTAGCAGGAAGCTCTTTAAAAGTATTATGACATCTTGTAGTAATTTGAAATATTCAAATTTGAAATCAAATATATATACAAGGAACTTTGAAATGAAAAAATATTACTACTTGATCATCATTAAGAGTAGATAGAGTTATTGCGCTTTGAAACCTACTGACAAAATGATCAGTCACTATAGTAAATTGAGCTTATGTTACATGAGATTTTACCTCGTGATCAGAATTAACTCTTTGATGAAAATCAAAAATTTCTTGAAATATGATTATGTGACCATATTCAAAAGTAAAAGGAACTTTGTATGTATATGGTCGTATGAAAACGAATTTTGATTTCGATTTTATATGAAAAAAAATCAAAATCACATGAGATTTTGATACTCTCTGGTGACCTGATAAATGATCACTTTTAGAATGAAGAGTGTATATCTATTGAGATAAATGACATAGATATATTTATGGTACGAAAGTTGTTTTTAATCGTTATGAAACAGTAAAATTAAACTTTAAGTGATTTATGTGAAAAATAGATCCAGTATTAAAATATAACTTTTCTGAAGAAAAAATTTCACAAATTCAAAAACAAATAGCCCTTTTTCAAAGTGACCTGAAATCTCAAAAAAAGAAAATCATAAACCTGAGTCAAAAGCAACCAAAGTCTCAAAGAATCATAGAGAAGAAAAAACAAATACATCAAACTTTTCAAAATATGTTTGAATATATATCGATGCATACCGAACGTCAAGCTTGGGATAAAAAACAATTTAAAGAAATAAAACGTAATGAATTTAAGAACTTAAATATATTTTTAAATCAATTTTATTGAAATATTAATGACGTTGAAATATATAATCAGTAATATAAAAAAAAGAACGGAAATTTCCGTTCTTTTTTTTATATCTTCTTGAAAAACTCAGTTCTCAATACCATTTTTCCTGATTCTATAAGGTCTTCATCATCAGTGAGTCTGATATTTTTAAATTTATCTCACCTTTTGATATCAGAAGCACCTTTTACTTTTATATCTTTTGTTGCAGCCACACTATCACCATCATGTAATACATTTCCATTTGCATCTGTTACAACTATTACATCGCCATCATCTCAATTATCTTGTTCTTGCCAAAAATCTCTTCACATAGTGTTATTTTTAATAAATTAATATACTCAGAGTATAATTTATTTTAATTATTTTTCAATAAAATTATACTACTCTCTTATTTTATACTTTGTTGCTTTTCATAAATGAAGGAGGTCAATTCCGTATCAGATCTTATGATTCTTATAGTGGGAGTTTATTTGATGTTTTAAATTTCATAGCGAGGAGTATATGAAATAAGTATATATAAAGTATATATTTATTTTATAATATTTCAATATATTATTTACAACAAAAAAACGAGGAATGATAAGGAGGATCATTTCTCGTTTTTTAAAAATAAGTTTTTTGTTTATGAGTCTATATCATCTAAATCAATTTCTTCAATTGCTTCAGCTCTAGATTCTAATTCTTCTTCCATTATTTCTTGAATTGAAATAATTTGAGAAAGGATTTTTTCTTTTTTTGAATCTGAAAGTGTTGTACTTTCTTCAATTTTTTCTATCATTTCACTTACTTTATTACTAATTTTTTCTAATTTTGCATCAGAAACTTTTGGAATAACTACTGCAAGTTGATTAAGATATTTTTCTTTGTATTGGTCAATTAATTCATGGTTTGTAATTTGTAATTGCTCTCTTGTTTCTTTTCTATCTGCTCTTGCTTCATCTCTTAATGCTTTATTTTCATCTTTTAATGCTTTTCTTTCTGCTAAGAATGCAGAAGCTTCAGCATTTCCTGCAACAAGTTCATTTACTGCTTCATTATAAGTATTACTTAAATCAGCAAGTGAATCTTTTAATTCTTCTCTTTCTTCTAAGCTAAGATCTTTATCTTTTAAATCGTTGTGTAGATCAGCTGATATTGCTTTAAAATCATTCTTTAATTCTTTTAATTCAACTTTTGTATCATCAGACAATCCAGAAAATGCTTCTTTCATTTCTCATTTATGAGCTTCTTTAAATTTTGCTCTATTGTCTTTCATTTCTTGGTTTCTTGCTTCTTTTTCAGCTTTAAATTCTGCTCTTTCTGCTTGTATTCTTTCTCTTTCAGCTTTGAGAGCATCCTTAGCTAGTTTTACTGAGTACATAGCTCAAGGGTTTGTAGAATCTGTATTAGTTTCATCTGCGCTTACTGCAATGCTTGTAAATAAAAATGTTAGTAGTGTTACAAGTAATGCTGTATTTTTTATGGTTTTCATAGTATAATATTTTTATATAAATAAATATAAGTATTAATATTCAAGAGGAACTGTATAGAAGTGTAGTTTCTTATTGTTATGTGTAAACTATTCTATAAATATTCTTGAACCTCTGTTTTTGAGGATAGCTTTATTATATATAGAGTATGTAAGAAAAATGTAAGAAATAATAAAAAAAGTACTCTGAATTAATTCAGAGTACTTTTTTTGGCTAGGAGTATGTCTTTGATTATATTCATAAGAATATTTTTCTTTTTTGATAAAGTTCATAAATCTAATTTTGAATTTATTTTATCAATCAATTTTTGGTACACGCTATTTTGATTGGTAATTGATAGAGTATTAAGTTTTGAGAGCTTCGAATCCAATTTTATTTGAATTATGTTTTTTAATCTACTGAGATTTTCTTGTTGTATTTGCTTTTTTTCTTGTTGAATTTTCACTTTTGCGTTTACAATAATATCTTCTTTTGCTTGGAAAATAAGTTTTCTAGCAGCTTTTCTTGTTATTTCTCATTTTTTCACTTTATCAAGGATTTCATTTTTTGTTTCTTCAAATTTGATATGTATTTCATCTCGTCTTATTTGCATTCTTTCTTTACGTGCCGGTATAATTTCTCCCATTCTCTTTTCTCTTGCAAGTGCTTTTAATCTTGTTCTTTCGCTTTCACTTATTCTTGGTTTTATGTTAGTGTCATCTACTTGTATTGCTCTAGTATCATCAGCTTGCTCTTCTCTTTGAACTCTTCTTGTTCTTCTTTCTTCGTCAGTAAGCCTTTCTCATTCGAGCAATCTTGCTTCTCTTCTCGCTCTTCTTCTCGCTCTTTCTTCATCTGTGAGTTGTTCTCCTTCTAGTAATTGAGCATCTCTTAGAGGAGTAGAAGTCTCTTCAGCTGATGCAATATTTAAATTTAGCCCCACAAATAACAACATAAGTATTGCATATGTTATTGTTATCAGATATTTCTGTAAAGTAGTTATTTTCATGATTTTATAATTATTGGAAGTATTTTGTTTATATAATAGATTGGTTTAACTTGATGTCTCAAATAAAATATCAATTAATTCTTCTATGTCTTCATCTGTAAATTCTTCAATGATAGTTGCTTCTTCATCAGTTTCTTGAACTAAAGTATCATCTACTTCAATTTCTATATTTTCTATTTTGACAAGTTCGGTTTCAACTATTTGAGTATCAGGGGTTTCTTTTTTTTCTTCTGATGTATCATCTCATATTTCATTTAAATCAGTATTGTCCTTGATATCATCCGGACTCGTTCTTTTTGGTATTTCTGTTCAAGCTTTTCATGTACTGGTATCTACTAGATTAATATCTTTTATATTATCAGAATCTGTATCTGTGAGTCATAAAAATGAATCTATATTTGTTTCTGGGCTCTTACTTTGAATAACTTGCTCCTCATTAATATATGAACATCAAAAAAGGAATAGTAAGGGGATAATATATATTATATTTTTCATTAATTTTTTAAAATTAGAGTTTTAAATTTTACACAATAGTTAATGTTACTTTTGTTCATTTATCTTTTTTACTCTCTATTTCTATTTTCCATAAGTGCATATCAACTATCTTTTTAACCAGAGCGAGTCAAAGTCATGATCATTCTTCTTTAATGTAGTCCTCTCTAAAATATCTGTTAAAAATATTTTTTAAATTTTTCTCTTCTATTCAAACTCCAAAGTCAGTAACCTCTATTTTTCAATCCTCAAATTTTATCTTTATTTTAGAATTATCATGTGAATACTTAATGGCATTTTTGAGAATATTTCAAACACATATGTGATAATGTTCTTTATTGATATGAATAGTATACGACTTATTCATAAAATCAGTTTTTATTTTTATATTTTTTTTCTCAGCTTTGGTTTTGTTTTCTTTGATAATTTCTTTCAGTTCAGACACTAAGTCAATTTTCTCCTGTTTATATGATGAATCGACTAAGTTAATGATTCATAACATTGAATCAAGTATCTTATTTAATTTCTTTGATGATTTTAAGCTTTGGTTAATTGCTTCATCATAATTTCCTTTTAATTTCTTTGCTAAACTCAGTGTTGAAATGATTTCAGCAAGTGGAGTTTTCATTTCATGATTAATATTTGCACTAAAAGTCTCAAGAGATGAAATAGTTTCTTTTATTGGTCGAAAGTTCTTTCAAACAAATATGTATCAAATGAAATAGAAAAATATCATGAAGGGAAGGGAAAATATTATAAAATATCAATATTCTTTTCCGAGTTTATAGTATGAATACTCATTAAAAGATTGAATAATAACAGTATAATCATTTCAGTTGAGTATAAAATTTTCTTGATAAAATTTATATTGAGTACTATTGAGTATTTCTCCTTGATCTATAAAAATTTCATGATTAATATTACCTAAGATTCGATCTCAATTCTCAATAATGGTTACTCAATCGAGGGTTTTTTCAAGAATTACTTTAATAGTATAATCATTTGATTCAATTTTTTGTAAATATTCTCATTTATTTGAGATAATATTTTTTACTCAGACTATTCTTGTTTCAAGTTTGCCCTCTAATTCAATATTGTGAGTAACATAATTTGATAACAAGAAGATTCCTTCAGTGATCCAAAGTGAAAAGAGTATAAATAATGCAAAATATATACTGAGTTTTTTTCTATGTTTTTCTAATAATCTATAATTTTCCATTCTCGTATGAAATTTTAACGAATAAGGTATCATTGACCTCTGATAGTTTCTATTAAATCTTTTCCAAGTTTTTTTCTGAGATATCATATGTATACGTCAACAGTTCTACTCATACTATAAGCATCATATTCTCACCATACTTTTTCTAATAACTCCTCTTTTGATATTACTTTTCATTTATTTTGAACGAGATATATGATCAAGTCAATTTCTAAATTACTGAGATGTACCTCTTCTCATTGTAGAGAGACTTTTTTATCAGCAATATTTAATTCTATATCTCATATATTTATTTTATTACTTTTCACTGTAAAATTTCTTCTTATGAGAGCATGTATTCTCATGAGTAATTCCTCATAATCAAATGGTTTTGTTAAATAATCATCTGATCCAGACTGAAATCCTGATATTTTATCTTGTGTAGTGTTTCTTGCTGTGAGCATAAGTATAGGTATATTTTTTTCACTACCTCTTATCTTTTTACATATATCAAGTCAGTCTATATCAGGGAGTCATAAATCAAGAATAACCAAATCATAATTATTCATGGTAAGTTCATAATTTACTTGTCCTCACTCAAATAACTGCTTTGATTGAATATTTTCTAATTTCAAATATGTGGCAATATTCTGAGAGAGAATTTCATTATCTTCTACGATGAGTATTTTCATATATAGGATTATTAATTATTATAGTAGTAATAGTAAATAACTTATGTAAGAATAATGTAAGAGCTTTTGAATTTTAATCCGATATTAATATTTTATCATTTTCTTCTCTGAGTTTATTTCATATAGCAATTCATTGAAGGTGAGGATACTTCTTCATGATATCTTTTCCAGTAAAAAAAGTTTTTTTTGAGAGTATTTCTTGAAAATCAGAGTAAAACTCTTTTAATCTATCAACAACATCTATTGTTGCAGGAATCCTTCACATATGATCAGATTCTCAAATAATCATGAGATCTGTGAAGTACTTATGCATCATTAGCTTTCTACTTTTTAGTTTTTTCATTTCCATGACCTTGAATACTTTGAGGTGATTTTCTATTATCCAAGATATTCTATTTTTTGATGATGTAGAGAATCTCAATTCTTGTGCAATTTTTGATCTGAATATTTCTGAGCCAGAGTTTTCATGACCATAGTAATGAACATTTCAATCAGAATCTGTACTCAGACACTCAGTTTTTGCTATATCATGAAATAACATAGCCCAGTATAGGTCTAGAAAATAACTAGCATCTTTCTTTGATTTTTTTCTCAGTCAATTTAAATACTTGAGAGTCATAAGTGTATGAATCCATACATTTCATTCTTGGTGATATTTAGACCCAGGGGTATTTTCTAGAGCTTCAATTTCAGTTAAAAATAATGTAAAAAATCATATTTCTTTTAAATCTTTTAAGGCTTGGATATTATTTTCTAGTAGCAGTATTTTATCTAGCTCATCTTTGATTCTTTCTATCGATATATTTTGCAATAAATGTATCTTACGTTTTAATGTATCTGTGTATGTATTCTTTGCGGCTTCTAGGTTATATTTATTTTTAAATCTAATATATCTGAGGATTCTCAGAGCATCTTCGTCTATTCTATCTTCTTTGTTTCAGATGAATCGAATAATTCAATTTTCTAAGTCTTTGATACCTCAAGTTGGGTCAATGTATTCACTTTTTATTGGGTTATAATAGATTGCATTCATAGTAAAGTCTCTTCTTTTTGCATCTTCTTCTAATTTGTCAGTAAATTCTACTTCAGCAGGTTTTCTATTATTTATTGATCATATATCTTTTCTAAAAGTAGTGATTTCATAATACTCGTTTCATTCGTTTATAATGGATGTTCCATATTTTTTTCCGATATGTGCAATGGTTTTGAGACTATCTTCAATTTCTTCAGGAAGAGCATTGGTAGCTAAATCTATATCTCAATCAAGTTGTAATTCCAAGATAGAGTCACGACAATAGCCCCCTACAATATATGTTTGTTTTCATATTGTGTGGAGTTTGTTTACTATTTGTATGACATTTGAATAAGGCATATTCTTGTATATTATAAACACAAGGTTAATTATATAGATAATTTTGAAATGATAAAGAAAAACAAAAAAAGATCCCTTGGGATCTTTTTTTTATTGAAACTAATTAGTCGTTCATGTACTTGTAGTTCCCGTACCTGTATCTTCATCTTCATCTTCTGTTCTATCTTCTTCAAGTTCTTCGACTGTTTCTCAGAGGTATTCTAGTCTTGCATCTCTTGCTAAATCATGGGCTTCTTCAGCAAGATCTTCAGCCTCTTCAAATTCACCTGCATCAAATTTAGTTTGTGCATCTTCAAGAGCTTCTTTCGCTTCTTCAACTAATTGTTCAGATGCTCCAGTTTCTCTATCATCTTCTTGAGCTTCTGCTATAGCCTCCTCAGATTCAGTTATTTCTTCAGTTGCACTATCTATAGCTTCCTGAGCTTCTGTTTCTAAATTTTCATCTGCTCTATCTGCCTCAAGTTCTTCAACTGTTTCTCACAGGTATTCTAATCTTGCATCTTTTGCTAAATCATCAGCTATATCAGCAAGATCTTCAGCTTCTTCAAATTCACCTGCATCGAATTTAGCTTCTGCATCTTCAAGAGCTTCTTTTGCTTCCTCAACTAATTGTTCAGATGCTCCAGTTTCTCTTCCGTCTTCTTGGGCTTCGCTTATAGCATCTTCAGCTTTAGTTATTTCTTCAGCTGCATCATCTATAGCTTCTCTAGCCTCTGTTTCACCTTCATCTTCACCTTCACCTTCATCTTCACCTTCACCTTCATCTTCATCTTCACCTTCACCTTCACCTTCACCTTCACCTTCATCTTCACCTTCATCTTCACCTTCACCTTCACCTTCATCTTCATCTTCATCTTCGTCTTCGTCTTCGTCCTCATCTTCGTCTTCATCTTCATCTTCATCATCACCATTAACAACATCATCTATAATGTCATCTTCATCTATCGATCAGGTTCATGTTAACTCTGCAATTTTAGCATCGACAATTTCTCTTAATATTTCAAATACTGCAGAGTGAAGAGCATTATCACCACTTCTTTCAATGAGTAGATCAATTCTTTCATTTAATCTGTTATAGATTTCAAGTTGTTTTTCAACAGAATATTTATCAAGCTTTTTAAACCTTTTGTTTAAAGCTTTTTTGAGTTTCTTTTTAATTCTTTCTCATCTAGCAGATTTTTTTATTTTATTTTTTTCAAGAGCTTTTAAAGCTTTTTTACTTGCTTTGTTTACTTTTTTCTCAGTTTTTTCTATTTTTTTACTGTGTCAGTAGTTATGGTCAGCAAAAACAGCTGAAAAAGAAAATGAGACTATCAGAGCAAGAGCTGATATAAGTGATATTAATTTTTTCATAATATGATAGTTACATATAAAATAATAAATAATAACAGAGAATAGCCTTAATAAGTTTAAGAAATAATACTTAACACTATATATGTTAAATATTCAAAGTAAGAACAAAGTAAGAAAAATACATTTTTTTTTGAAAATATTTGACTTGCATATAAAAATATATACACTATCTATATACAGTATATAATAACTATAAGAATATGCTTACAGAAAAACAACAATTCGTTCTAGATACTATTACAGAGTTTATCTCAAAATATGGAAAATCTCCAACAATTGAGGAGTTGAAAAACCTATTAAATCAAAAATCTAAAAGGGGAGTAACTCAATACCTTGAAGTACTAGAAAAAAAATGATTTTTAACCAGGTGATTTTGATTTAGATCTATTAAGCTTTGAAACTCAGTATGATTTCAAACAACACTAAATATCCCTATACTGGGGTATGCGAATGCTTGAACTCCTCTTGTTGAGGCAGCAGAAAGTGATTATGGAGTTTTACCAATCTCAAAGAATATTATTTCATGAGATGAATCAAACTATTTTGTCTTAAGAATAGAGGGGACATCTATGAATAATTTTGTAGTAAATGAGAAAAACATTAATAACTGAAGTTACATACTCGTAAAAAAAGAAGAATCTACACCTAATGAACAAGATGCATTTCTATTTATAGTAAATAATTCTGCTACCATTAAAAAATATAAAAAAGATGGAGGAACTCTCTATCTTCTTCCAGATTCAAATGACGACTACCATAAACCAATTATCTTGTCAGAAGACGATAATGTAAGAGTGAACGGGAAAGTTGTGGACGTATTTAATTTTTAGAATAAAGAAATAACCCATCCCCCTACGGGTACTTCCCTTCATACGAATGGAAGACTAGCACTTAAAAAGCATATATTTTGAATAATATATGCTTTTTAAAACTCTTTCTTAAATTGTTATTTTCAGTCTTCCCTTAATTTAAGGGAAGTACCCGTAGGGGGATGGGTTATTTTTTTTATTCAAATAAATCTTTTTTTATATCAATTTCTTCAGATAATCTTCTTACTTTTTCTTCTCCATCATAAACTATTTCTGGATCAAGCTTTAATGCTTTTTTATCAATTTTATCTTCATAATCAAATTGATTTAATACATATTTAATTGCATTTACTCTCGCTTTTTTCTTGTCATCACTTTTTACAAGTGTCCATGGAGCATGTTTTGAGTGAGTTGTAGAGAAATTTTTATATTCAGCAAGTGAATATTTTCACCATAATTCTTGAGAGAATTGATCAATAGGAGATAGTTTAAATTGTTTTAAGGGGTTGGTTCTTCTTGAATCAAATCTTTTTGCTTGTTCTGATTTTGAAACTGAAAAATAAAACTTAATTATTTTTGTTCCTGAATCAATAAGCATTTTTTCGAATAATGGGACATCAGTAAGGAATTTATTATAATCATTTTTATTTACAAATCCCATTACTGGTTCCACTCATGCTCTATTATACCAACTTCTATCAAAGAATGCCATTTCTCAACCACTTGGAAGATGATTTACATATCTTTGAAAATACCATTGTGATTTTTCTAAATCTGTTGGTTTTTCAAGAGCAACTACTCTTGCTCATCTTGGATTTAAATATTCTCTGAATCTTTTAATAGTTCCTCATTTTCAAGCTGCATCTCTTCATTCAAAGATGATAAGAAGCTTTTCACCTTTTTCTTTGATATGTTTTTGAAGTTTTAACAACTCAACTTGTAATTGTATAAGTTCTTTTTCATAATCAATTGTTTCTTGTTTTACACAAGTTTGAATATATTTACCTCTTTTTTCTTCTTTTACATTTTTACAAACCTTATATTTATTTTCTACTTTTTTAACAACATCCACAAGTTCTATAGAATCTTTTTTTACTTTTTCCTTTTCTTCTATAAAATCATTGATTTCGTCAAGAATAACATACAAAGCTCTCAAGTCCTTTTTTCCTTTTTTATCAGCTTTTTTTCATTTTTCATGAAGAAGGATTTCTAATCTATTTCTAGTAACTTTTAAGTTATCAATATCAGATTTTTCAGCTAACTCTTTAAATAATTGGTCAAGAGCACCTTTGATTTTTCTGAGCCCTTTTGCATTGAGATCAATATGTTTATTAAAAATTTCATAGAATATACTAGGCATCTGTGTTCTTTTAGAAAAATATTTTAGTTGATAGATATACGATACTATATCTATTTTAAATTGTCAATAAATAACTACATTTATTGTTATAAATTATTTATATTTGTGAAATAAGCTTGATTATTCTCTTGATTTTTTCTGATTTTTTATATACTTAGGTGGATTTTTAATTTTTATAATTGATAAGAAATCTTATGTTAAGAACTCATACGTGTAATGAACTCACAAAAGAAAATATAGGGGAAGCGATTACTTTATCTGGTTGGGTAAGTAATAGAAGAGATCATGGTTGAATTATCTTTATTGATATGAGAGATAGGTATGGTTTGACTCAAGTTGTTTTTGACCCTGAAGATGATGCAGATTCTCACGAACTAGCAAACACTTTTAGAAGTGAATTCGTGATTCAAATAGAAGGGACTGTAAGGTCAAGACCAGAAGGGCAAGAAAATAAAAATATGACTACATGAGCAGTTGAAATAATTGTTTCAAAGGTGGTATTATTATCAAAATCTAAGACTCCACCATTTGAGCTTGATGAACATACAGAAGAGGCAAATGAAGAAATTAGATATAAACATAGATATATTGATATCAGAAGAAAAAAAGTTTTAGACAATATAAAATTCAGATCAAAATTCTTAAATTTTACAAGAAACTGGTTTACTGATAGAGACTTTTTAGATGTACAAACTCCTATCTTTACAGCATCATCTCCAGAAGGAGCAAGAGATTTTGTAATTCCTTCAAGATTAAATCCAGGGCAGTTTTATGCACTCCCTCAAGCACCTCAACAATATAAACAACTATTAATGGTTGGATGAATTGATAAATACTTTCAAGTTGCTCCTTGTTTTAGAGATGAGGACCCAAGGGCAGATAGGCATGCTTGTGAATTTTATCAAATTGATTGTGAAATGAGTTTTGTTGAACAATCAGATATCTTCAAAGTAGTAGAGGATTTTATGTTTGATACGGTAAAAGAACTCTCTGATAAAAAAGTGCTTGATTCAAAGTTTTATTCTATGAGTTATGCTGATGCAATGGAAAAATATGGTTCAGATAAGCCAGATTTAAGATATGGATTAGAATTAGTAGATGTGATTGATATCTTTGCAAAAAGTACAAATGAAATTTTTTCTTCTATTGCAAGTGATAAAACAACAAACAGAATCAAAGCTATTAGAGTTCCAAATGGAGATAATGTATTTTCAAAAACTCAAATGAAAGGATTTGAAAATTATGTAAGAAAATTTGGAGCAAAAGGACTTGGATATTTTCAAATGAAAGAAGATGGATTAAAAGGACCTCTCAATAAATTCTTTACAGAAGCTGATTTACAAGAAATAGTAAATGTTACAAAGCTTGAAGTTTGAGATGTAGTATTCTTCTGAGCTTGAGAAAAAGATTTAGTCTGTGATTATATGGGAAGATTTAGAATCCACTTAGCAGAACTCATGGATCTTGCTTCAAAAGACTTACTTGCATTTTGTTGGGTAACAGACTTCCCAATGTTTGAAGAAAATGAAATAACAGGAAAAATAGATTTTGGACATAATCCATTCTCTATGCCAAAAGGTTGAGTAGAAGCATTTAATGAAGAAAATCTGTTAGATGTAAAATCAGTTCAATATGATCTTGCTTGTAACGGGTATGAAATATTATCAGGTTCAATCCGTAATCATGATATTGAAAGTCTTGTAAAAGCTTTTGAAACAGTAGGAAGAACAAAAGAAGAAGTACAAGAGAAATTTGGAGCTATGTATGAAGCATTTCAATATGGAGTTCCTCCACATGGATGATTTGCTATCTGAATGGATAGATTTATGATGATTCTCAAGGATGAACATAATATTAGGGAAGTATATGCTTTTCCTAAATCATGAAAAGGTCAAGATGCTATGATGAATGCGCCTTCATTTATAGATGATGAACAATTAACAGAACTTCATATTGAAGTTATTCAAGAAGAGGAATAATATCTCAACATATCTTCATGAAAAGTAAAGAGTATTTGGTAAGTTAAAGCCAAATACTCTTTACTTTTTATTTTATTATTGTTTATAATACTTTAGCTATCATTTATAGGAAATACTTTTGCAATTAGTACAAATTGTTATAACATGATTTGAGTATTTTAAGAATATAATATAGAGCACTATTATGAACATACTTGAAAAAACATATCGATCTACTAAAGCTTTTACCCTTGTTGAATTGATCGTTACAATTACTATTTTGGCTATTTTATGAACAATCGCTTTTATATCACTTCAATGATATAGTAAATTAGCCAGAAACTCTACAAGAATAGTTGATATGCAATCAATTAAAAATGTATTAGAATTACATGTGATTAAGTATGGTAAGTACCCTCTTCCAGACTCATCAACACTCGTAACAGCATCAGGAACAAACCTTTGGCATACATGAGAAGTAGCTACTTCTATACAAACACAAGTTGGGAGGATATCAAAAATCCCAGAAGACCCATTGACTTGAAAATATATGAATTACTCAACAACCTTGAATCAAAAGGAATATCAACTTATGTATGATTTTGAGGTAACACAACAAAATAATATCACAAATTCTACTTATGCCTCTGAAACAACTTTTCCAAAGGTAGTATGACAATATAATGGTTTTTATGTTATTTGAGGTGATAACAAATACTATGCATCACCTTCACTTCATGCTGATGGTGCAGATTTATCTGCGGAATCAACGTTCCATGTAGATACACATGACACTCTATTTACAGTGCAAGATTTAGGAGTAAATACAAGTAATATTTCTGGTAATTATGCAAATTTTACAACAAACCTACACTCTGCTTATAGTGGATCAACTGATTTAAGTGCTGGAGAATACAATTATCTCTCTTGAGTAAACTTAGGTGATAATAACGATTTAGAAAATTTTGCAGTATTACTCTTATGAGGAAAGCTTGTATCTTATGCATGTTCTGCAGAACCAAGTATAGGCAATGCAGTATATTACAACTGAACGGCTACATCAGATGACCAATCATGGTCTTACGATATATCAGCAACTGCAGGATGTAGTTGGAAATGTAATACTTGATTTGTTAAATCAGTATGAGATGCTTGTATTCCACCGACTCCTATTGTTTGGACTTGAGGAGCAAGTACAAGTTGGTCAAATACTGCCAATTGGGATCTATGAAGGTTACCAACATCATCAGACGCAGTAACTATTGATGCAAATGCAACTATTAGTCTTGATACTACATGATGAGTTGAAGTCTATTCTTTAGAAATATGATGAACGAATGCAACTACTCTTCAGCTATCATGACTATCTGAATTAACAATGATTTGAGATATAACTGTTAAGTCAAATGGTACCATAATACATGTACCTAACACAACTTCAAAAGTAAATATTGTTAATATTGTTGCTTCAAGTATGACTTTAGAATCAGGTTGATATATAAATGCTGATTTTGGGTGATATAATAAAGGTACATGACCTGGAAATTGAGTATATTATGTATATGAATCAGGACCAACCTGGTATTATACTGGATGAGGATGAGGATATGGATGAGCTTGAGCATCAGGATTTTCGGCTGCATGATGACCATCTTACGGAAGTTCAACTGAGCCAATAGATATATGAAGTGGATGATGAAACTGGAGTTATGGATGAAAAGGAGGATGAGCAATTCAATTACATATAGCTTGAAGTATGGTTTTGGATGGGGTTATAACTACAAACTGAGCAGATTGAACATGAACGATGTGAAGTACACAAAGAAGAGCGGGATGATGAGGTTCTTGATGAAGTGTATGGATAGAAGCCTGAGATATATCATGAACAGGGTATATTTATGCAAATGGATGAAATGCATATTATCATGCTACATATCCAGGAAATAGTGGATGATGAGGATGAGGTTGAAGAGTTGCCATACATTATACAACATCATCATTTAGTTTAGCGAGTCACGTAATAGTAGATTGATGAAAGAAGAATAATGTTCCTCATGGGGCTGTTTGAACTGAATATACTCAACAAAATTAAGACAAGAAAAATTTTATAAAACAAAAATCCCCATTTATTTGGGGATTCTTTTGTGTCCTTAATTTGTTTTGTTTTAATTTTTTGGATGATGATGGATAAGTCGAAATTGAATAGGTATTGGTTTGACTTGTCTATCTGGTGTACTTGACTTAAAAAGTCTAGTTAACTCAGTTAATTCATCTTCTGTAAATGACTTTAATTTAGGAATTTGGTTAAGGTCTCCTTTCATGATTTTGGAAAGAATATCATTTACAATTTCTTCTGAGCACTTTTGTATATTTTCTAGATCATTATTAAAGTTACCTTTTTTCATGGTACTTTCCTTCTTTGACGTTGAAAACATTATCATATTAGGATAATATCAAAAAAATGCAATTTTTTAGAGGAAAATCTTTACAAAACTCATTTGTAATATAAACTGTTTTAATATTATAGCTTGTAAATTTGTGGGTATGCTAAAAAAACAAAAAATAAACGGAATTCACTGGATAGATGGGGTTGGGTTATCTGATAAAGATATTGTGAAGACTCTTGAAAAGTATAAGATCCATGAACTTGATTTAGAAGCTTGTTTAGAAGGAAACCAAAGAGCAAGAGTTGATAAATATGATGATTATACCTTTGTTGTATATCATTATCCAAAATATAATAGAGCAACAAAAGTATATGAACTGAATGAGTTTAATATGTTTTTAAGTAAAGATTTTTTAATAACATTTAGAGAATTTCCTTTTTCAAGAATTAATAAAGTTTTTGAAAATTATTGAGAGAAGAAGGTATCATGAGAATCAAAAAAATTAAAAATATCAACTGGATATATATTATATGAAATCACTCAAGCTATGCTTGAGAAAATGTTTAATATGATAAAAAATATCAAATTAGACATTAAAAATTTAGAAAAAAAAGTTTTTGAAAAATGAAATTCTTCATTGGTGAAAGAGATAATGATCAAAAAAAGAAATATAGTTGTACTCAAACATATGTTTAAACCACAAGTTGCTTTATTGAAACAACTTGAACATATAGTGAATGAGTTATATGCGTGAGAAATGGAAGTATATTTTGAAGATTTGGAAGATAAATTAGATCAAATATTAAGTGATATAGATATATTAGCAGAATATATTGATAGTGTTGAAGATGCATTTAAAGCTATGATTGATATTAAAACAAATTTTGTTTTAAAAGTATTAGCTATTTTTTCAGCTTTTTTATTACCACTTACACTCATTACCAGTTTTTACTGAATGAATATAGAACTTCCAACCTGGACTACTCCAGATTTTGTCTATATACTTTTACTCTGAAGTGTTGCAATAATGTTCATGGTATATTTATTTTTGAAAAAAACAGGGAAGTTAAAAATCAATATACTCAGACAGTCAAAAAAAATTTAAATTCTTAAACCAATCAACACGTGTTAGCAAAAGTAACTATAATTTGAAGACCAAATGTAGGGAAATCAAGTTTTTTCAATATGTATTCAGGACATAAAATCGCAATTGTCGCTGATGAAGAAGGGACAACAAGAGATATTTCTGAATATGAGTACAATGATGAAGATAATAATTTAACATATATATTATCAGATTCAGGTGGGCTAGATTTTAGCTCAAAAACAGATGAAATCACAAAAGATATTGCAGAGAGAACAGAAAAATCAATTGAATCAAGTGATTTACTCATATGGATTATTGAATATGATAGAATCACTGAACTTGATGAACAAGTATTAAAAGTAATCAGAGAAAAGAATATTTCTGATGTTATTCTTGTCGCTAATAAAGCAGATAACGAAAGCAAAATTATGGAAGCGTATTCACATGCTGGATACGGAGATAATTTAGCATTTTTCCCAGTTTCTGTATCTCATAATACAGGGATGAAAGATATCAAAAGATTTGTTGCAGATTTCTTAACTAAAAAAGGACTGAATTATGAACATGAAGAAATTGATGATTCATTTGTAAAACTCGCAATGGTATGAAGACCAAATGTAGGGAAATCAAGTTTAATCAACTCTATAGTCTGAGAGAATAGAGTAATGGTACAAGATATGGACCATACAACAAGAGATAGCATAGATACAAAATTCAAATTTAAAGAATCAGACTTTGTACTTATTGATACAGCATGAGTAAGAAGGCTCTCAAAAGTATGAGTGAGAAATATAGAAGATTGGTCAGTAATGAGAACCAATAGAGCAATTACAAGAGCTGATGTTATTGCTGTAGTTGTAGATGGTTTTGATGGTATTGTACATCAAGACTTATCTATTATTTCAAAAGTACTTGAAGAAAAAAAATGACTTGTTATCGTCGTAAATAAATGGGATAAAGTTTTAGATAAACCGGGAGTAGATAAAGAAAAAATGATGAATAGGTATGTAGATTACCTAAAGAGTAAAATAGAGTTTCTTCCATGGGTATCTGTTGTGTTTACATCAGCTACGCAAAGAAAAAGAGTTGATGAGATTTTAGAAAATGCAGAAGAAATTAAAAAAGAACGTTTTAAAAGAGTAAAAACTTGAATTTTTAATAACTTCATGGAGCAAGTTATTTATAAACATCCACCAACTTGAAATAAAAAATCACATAATCCAAAAATATATTACTGAACTCAAGCAGACGTAAATCCACCAAAGTTTGTACTGACAGTAAATAATCCAAATCATTTTCATTTTTCATATAAAAGATATCTTGAAAATAAAATCAGAGATAATTTCGGATTCTTTGGAACTCCAATTACAATTGAGTATAAATGAAGAGGGAAACATGTTGATGTAGTGAAATAAAAAAAACTGAGCGAAAGCTCAGTTTTTTTGTATTTTAATGATTTACAATTATACTTGTTACAATATTTCATAAGCATAACTATGTCACTACAAAAAAAGGCCACTCTTATTTCATCTGTTGTTGCATTTTTACTCCTCGTTATGAAGTTTGCAATATGAATTTTAAGTGGTTCAATAGCTGTATTATCATCTGCAATAGATTCATTGCTTGATTTATTCGTGTCATTATTTAATTATTTTGCAGTTTCAAGTTCAGAAAAAAAAGAGGATGGGATTTTTAATTATTGAAGGGGGAAAATAGAAGCGTTAGCTGCACTATTTGAATGATTAATCATTACTTTTTCAGGTTTTTTTATTTTTTATACAGCAGTTTTAAAGCTTATAGGAAATGAGAAAGTAGAGTACTTAAGCTACTCTATCTGAGTGATGATAATATCAGTTATTATTACCTGATTTTTAGTATATTTTTTAGAAAAGGTAGCAAAACAAACTGAAAATATCGTAATTCATGCAGATTCACTTCATTATAAAACAGACCTGTACAGTAATCTTGTTATCTTACTATGACTTGTTATCATTCATTTTTCATGATTTTATATTATTGATGCGATTTTATGAATTATAATATCATTGTATATTATTTATTCAGCATTTGATCTCATAAAGAAGTGATATTGATTGTTGCTTGATATATCTTTGGATAAAGAAGAAATAGATCAAATTATTAAAATAATAGATAAACAAGCTTTGATCACTTCATATCATGAATTAAAAACTAGGCAATCAGGGCACAGAAAGTTTGTAGAAATTCACTTAGTATTTACTCCTGAAATAAAGCTCATTGATGCACATAGGATTTCAGATCATGTGGAATATGCCATTCCAAAAATTAATAAAAATTTTACTCGGAATGTGATGATTCATTTAGATCCATATTGTGATAGTAGGGAATAGAATAGTATACATTTGAATAGATACCTCTCTCCTGAATCCTCTCCCCTTATTCCTCAACTACTATTCTCGAACTCTCAGATCCTATTAATTTTCAGTTCTGAAATATACTAATTTTTATGTCATGATTTCAGGCTTCTAAATCTAAAAAATCTGCATCATATAATTTTCAATTCACTTCCCAAGCATAATTATTAAAATTTATATTTGTTTTGAAACCAAGTTTTACTTGGTTTCTTTGTTGTATTATACCTTGCTTGTAAATACTTCCATCAAGTGGAGATATAATATCTAAGTATTCTAATTCAGATGAATCATATATTATAGCATTTGTATCTTGATCTTCTTTTTCGAGCAAGTATACAATTTTCCTAAATATATCTCCAGCTCAACTGGTTCAAGAAACTCATTTCATGTATGTCCCATCTTTGTTTCATACCCAAACTCAGATCATATAATTATCTGTAAATCATATTGACCAATTATCTCTAAAATTTCTTGAAGTTCATGTTTTTACAAATACGTTTCTGTCTGGAAAATCAAGATTTGAATGAATAGGGAATCATCCAAGTTTAAAATACCTATTTGTAAGTATTTCATTAACCATATCAGTATATTTTTTTTCTATTTTATGATCACAAATATTTTCAGAATCAGAGAGTATAGTAAACTTACATATACTTCACTCATGAGCAAATATAGTATAGGCTTCTAATAGTTCTATTAATTTCATTTCTCACACTCCGAGAGTTAACGCAAGTCAGTAATATTCTGGATCTTCATTAAGGGTAGAAAAGTTAAGTGACTTTAAAAAATCGTATAATCTTGTGAGTCAGATTTCATTTGTAAGTTTTACGGCTGGAATATTGATACTTTGGCTGAGTGCTTCTGCTAATGTTACTTCTCATTTATAATCAAGTGAGTAGTTTTTTGGGCTATAAGTATTTCCTTCAGCAGTGGAAAACTGTATAGGGAGGTCTATTATGGTTGAGCTTGGTTTATATCAAAGTTCTTGAAATGCTAGTATATAGGTAAAAGGTTTTATAGTTGATCAAGCTTGCCTAAGAGCTGTTGTTGAATTTACTTGCCCATTTTCTAAATAATAATCTATTCATCATATCATTATTTTTATTTCATTTGTTTTTCTATCAACAACTAAGACTCAATAATCTCATACATCTTTCCAAAATAGACTTGAAACAGTATCCAGAGCCAGTTTTTCAATCTCTTTTGTGAGGTAATAATCTATACTTGTTTTTATATTACTTTCTTTTTCTAGCTTATTTGCTTGAATATAATCAACAATATAGGGAAGAGTAGCATTAGATTCATAATTAAAATCTAATTTTTCATTGAGGATATTTCTTGCTTCATTTGCTGATAAAACTCAGTTATCTTGCAAATAGTTTACTACCTTTTCAAAACGTACTCTGAAGCTTGGTTTATTTGGAGAATACTTGCTTGAATTTTTTGGAATAATAAGAAGAGCAATTTGCTCAGCTTTTGTTAGGTTCTGTAATGTTTTGCCGAAATAATATTGTGAAGCTGATTCTATTCAGTAGTTAAGATTTCAAAAATATATTCTATTGAGATAATTTTCGAGTATTTCATCTTTTGAATATTTTGTATTTAAAATAAGAGCGAGATAAAATTCAGATATTTTTCTGGAATAACTTCTTTTTTTATTAAGCCAAAAATTATTTCTAATTACTTGAGTTGAGAGAGTTGATGCTCATTCAACTATTTTTCATGAAGAAATATTATTATACAGTGATCTTGCTATAGCTTTAAAATCTATTCAAATATTTGAGTAAAATGATTTATCCTCAAGAGTTATTATAACTTGTTTTGTGAACTCAGGGATATCTTCAATTTTTATCGGTCTATGTCTTGTTTTTTCATCTTGTATAATTTCTCCTATTTCAATATCGTGACTGTCATATATAATAGTAGAAGGTGTGGGAAGGTTGATTTTTAATGAGAGTATTGATGTGAAAATTAACAGGAGAGGAATAAAGATGAGGAGTAATTTTATTTTTTTCATTTTTTTCTGATGAGAAGATTATATATTGATTGTATAGAAATGACCTGAATTATCAATATAGAGAAGATAAAAAAATATTTTTTAAAAATATGAAAATAAAAATCAGAATTTAAAGGGATGAAAATTAAGTTTTTAACATTTAAAAATAGAAAATTATTTTTGTTAATGTCCTGTTAATGTCTTGTCATTATAATGAATGTCTTGAAAAGTTAAAATGGCTTAAAATAGAGAAGAAAGTCGAGAATAAATTTGTAAAAGAAAAGTTTTTTCATATATTTTGTGTGCTTTCAAGGTTGGAAGTAAAAACACAAACAAAAGGAAAAGAAAAATGCGACAAATTTTTGTTGTTTTGATTGTACTAGCTTCATTTTTTTCAAGTGTAGCTATGTCTGCGAGTTCAAGCTCATGTGGTGACTATGCTAAGGGGGTTTGTACTTATTCCAGTACTCCAGCAGTACAGTATGCATTGAATTATGCAAAAACTAGTACTGCATTTCCAGAGTATCAATCATATGGTGGAAACTGTACTAACTTTGTTAGTCAAGCAGTTTTAGCTGGTTTGGTAGATAATTCTGACAAGAACTATGTATATAATAAGCGTGGCTATTATATGGCAGATAGAGATAAAGGGTGTGATTATTGTTGGTATTATAATACTCCATCATCACGAGGTTATGCATGGGCTGGTGCTCATGAACTCTACACTTATGCAAAAAGTAACTCAAATTCATATTGGGGGATGCACTTTGATTTTATAACCAAAGATAGTTCAACGCAATACTTGAATACTTCAAAAGTTGAAGAGGGTGATGTTATTTTTGCTGATTGGTCAGGAAATGGGCATATTGATCATTCTATGATAGTGACTGATAAGCTATATAATTCATATAGTGGCATCAAGGTAAGCTACCAAAATAGTGATGGTCATTCTTCACAGAAAAATGTTACATTACAGTCAATTAATCAAACATATACAGTGTTTCATGTGTATAGACCAACATTTTATCGTAACTAAGATAGTTGCTTGACTTTTACAAGGGTGAGTTTAAACTCACCCTTATTTTACTAGATAATAAATATTGTTATGAAAAAAATATTATGCATATTATTACTGCAAATATTTCTTCTTGCTGACTCTTTTGCTTGAGGGGGAAAATGACTTAATGAAATAGAATATGGTTTTATTTTATGAGAGGTATGAAATGTAAAGATTATTACTTTGGATAAAGATCCATATTATTCTTTAGAAGTATGAGAGGATAAGAGAAAGTATTATGTGTTTGAACTTGAAAATTATAAATATTTTACTCATAGATGAGATGAAACCAAGTTATTGAGTAAATGAGTATATGTTTCAACGAGTGAGTTTTCTTTGGATATGATAGCATCGGAATATGTGAAAAATGGATGATATCGTCCTCAAAAATGAGACACTATTATCACTAATTATAGAGATAAGAGGGGAGACTTTGCTATAAATAGAAATACCCCTGAAAAAAAATCTGAAGATCAATGGGAAGAAGAAATTTCTCAGGTATATTTGAAAAATGGTATTACGAAAATAGACTGAACAGGGATATGAATAGACTGAGTTATAGATTGCAACTCTTTGTTTGAAGGTATTTGACCTGTTATATTTGAATCTATATGAATTCCATATGAAAAATATAGTTCTGAGGAAGAAAAAATAGCAATTCAGCAAAAAATTGTAAATGAAGTTATTAAAAATGGATGATTCTGCAAAGGTAAAAGTGCTATAAATAAAAATTTAAATTATATAGATAATAAGGATTTCTTGGATAAGGAAGAAATACTAGCTATTTCTGAAAATAATAAAATCGGTAATTTATACTATATTATTTGAATTTTTATTATTTTCATTATTTGATTCATTATAAAAACAAAAAAATAAGATTTGAACTCCCTCAACCAAGGGAGTTTTTTAAAACAAAAAAATACTACAAAACTTCTTTACAATCTTACTAAAAAATCTAAAATATAAAAGAGTTTATAATTAAAATATCAACACATGGAAAAGAGGAAAAGATATGCAATGATTTCAGCTCTAGTAATATTTATATTTGTAATTACTGGGTTCTTTCATTTTCAAAAAAATACAAACTTTTTTGAAAACCTAGCCCCTGCAAAATTTGAAGTTACAGCTTGAAATTTTGATTTGTGATATAAAAAAATACCAGTAACAGAAGATCATATAGACTTCACTTTTTCGTATGATTTAGATGAAACAAGTATACAAAACTTTGAATCAAATATTGAAGGGAAGATATCTATGCTTCAATCAAATGTACTCAGATATACCTTTCTTGAGAAGAATAAGACTTGAGATGAATTGAGTATTAGTTTTTTAAAATGATTACAAACAAAAAAATGAAGGGCACTTGAAAGTGATATTCATTTCCTTATTGAAATTGTTTCGTGAGCAAAAGTTCTCAAAATAACTCCATCATGAGAATTAAATAATCTGTGACAAAGCTTGGCTGTATTTTTTAATATACCAATGGTTCCTCTTACAGATTTAGATTCAAGAGACTCTCTTCCATGTCCAATAGTTATTGAACCAAAAATTGAATGAAAATGTAGTTGGACCACAACTTCAGTTTTAGAATTTACTCCTAATGATTCTTTTGTTTGAGCAACAAAATATTCAGTAAAAGTAGAGGATAGAGAAGGTTTATTATATAAACTTCAAGAAACAAAAGAAATAGAATTATCAACAACAAAGCTACAAGCATATTTTTCTCAAAATTTTGCTCCAACTGAGGGAATTAATATCAATTTTAATTTTCCTGTCAGTATCGATGAATTAAAAAGTAAATTCAAATTATTTGAGAATAAAATTTGAGCAAAAAATAAAAGCCCAGCACTTGATGTAAAAGTTTTAAAAATATCAGATACTCATTTTTCTCTCTCTCATGATGGATTTACATATAACAGCCAATATACTCTAGAAATAGCAACTGGATTAAAGTCTAAAAATGGAAATATCTCTACTACCAAACCTATATTTCAACAGCTCAAAACGATAGAGCTTTTAGATAGTATTGATGCATACCAAAATATATATTCTTCAACATGAGTTTTATTAGACTCCACTTATCAGCGTAACAAAAGTAAAATAGCAAATAAAGATCTATTTTTTCATTTAAATTTTTATGAAGAAGTAGAGTTGAATAAAACTAACTTTTCTTTTTCGAGTAATAATGAAAAAATAGACTTTGATATCAGTTATAGAGAAGAAAAAAAATATAATAAAGAACTTAAAAAGGATGAAGTAGTTATTAATAAAAAGAAAATTAAACTCACTTTAAAGACAGATCTGAATTATAAAACAGCTTATACTCTTCAAGTACTCAAAGTTATAAATAAATCTCTCACAGATGACATTGTGACTACTTATGATACAACAGACAAACTGATAGTGAAAGATTTGAAATTTATTAATTATTCAAAAACATGTTTATACCTCAATAATGAAATAAACGCATGGAAACAAAGTGTTCATGTATATAGTACAAGCCCTGAATCTATTCAAAAATGAGTAAGTGGGTACCAACATATACCCTATAAATTAAAATGAAAACCTGATCAAGAATTAGAAGAATTATGATATTGTAGAAAAGCAAAATCATGAGAATTTCTTTATGTATTAAATACAAGGCTCAATCCACATTCAAGCTACTTACTTGCAATCGAGAATAACTTTGTGGATATATATAATAATAGTTTAGAAAATACGCTTGAATACAAAGTAGAAACAAAAGACATTTTAGATAAAGATAAATATCTTTATTCAGGCCTTTCAAATGATGTAAACACTATTCCTGATAATTTGCCGATAGTAATGAATTTACAATCTATTAATAATAGTGAAGCACACGTAGAAGTATGTGAAATGGATGAGATAAATTATATATATCATCTGGCAAATAGGTACCAGAACTGATATGTTAAAAAATGTAATAATACACAAACAAAACAACTACAATTAAAAAATTATAATTGGAATCTATCAAATAACAGGTTTGATTTAGAAGAAGATATTTTAGGAACTAAATTCACCCAGAAGTTTATTATAGTTTCAGCATGAACACATCCATGACAGGATAAATTTGAGACAACATATAAAAAATCAAATCTTTCGGTATATTTTGAGAAAGCATCAAATAAAAATTTATTATATATCACTGACTTTGGGTGAAATAGTATTCCAAACCTTAATCTCAAGTTTTATAAAACTCAATATAATAAAAAGTCATACAAACAGGAAGATAGTGTTGTAACACCAAAATCTACATATGTGAATGGAGTATATGAAATAGAAAACTCTGACTTTAGTTACGTAGCTGCATCATGAGAAAATAATTATTGATTTTTAAACTTGAGATATGATAGTTTTTCAAATTATGATTTTAAATATATCTCAGGTGAGAGTTCATCACAAAAAGATTATTTGTATTTATATACTGAAAGACCTATTTATAAACCAGGAGATATCGTCTACTTTAAATGATTATTAAGATATTTTTCTCCAACATGATATACAAAATCAAAAAGTGAAACAGCAAAGCTAGAACTGATAGATCCATCTGGAAAAAGTATAGCCTCAAAAGATATTACAATAGATGATAATTCAAATTTTTCAGGAGAATTTATTATACCAGCAGAAGTAAATTTATGAAAATTTCGTTTTAGGTTTACTGGAACAGCAGACAAAAATAGTGTAAGAAATAATGCTTTTTTCCATATTGAAGAGTATAGGAAACCAGACTTTAAGTTGGAAACCTCTGAGAGCAAAAAAGATTTTATTCTATGAGACTCGGTGCAAATACAAGTGAAACCTGAGTATTACTTTGGTGGGAAAATTATAAATACATCATGAAAATATAGTATACTTACTCAAAACTATTTCTTTGATGCCAAAGACTATTCTGATTATAATTTTTGAGAATGATATAAATATTTTGAATGTGTGTATTGGGGATACTGTAACTATCGTGATAAGCTTATCGACACGAGCTCATTTGATATTCATGATGATGGAACTTATAATCTAGTTTATAAATTTGATGATAATTTCTGAGAAAAGCTTCACAGATTTAATATAGAGGTGACTGATCCTGATACAAAAAGAGTGGTAAATAAATCAGTATCAAAAATTCTTCATACCACAGATGCATACGTTGGGATAAAAACAAATTATTATAATAGTAAAGAAAGCTGAATAGATATAAATTGAGTAGTGCTTAATTTTGATGCTCAAGTACTCGCTAATAAAAAAGTGAAACTAGAACTGATTAAAAGAGAATGGAAATCAGTGAAAAAAAAGTGAGTTGATGGAGTGTTCTATAATGATTATTCACTTGAAGAAATAAAAGAAAAAGATATTTTTACCTCTACAAATACTCTTGGAGAATTCAAAAAGAACATTAAAACAAAAACTTCATGAGAATATCTTATCAAAGCAATCTATACTTGAAAAAATAACAAAGAGTTTATAAGTTCAAAAGTAGTATATGTAGCATGAGCAGATTATATTATATGGCCAAATGAGAATAACTCAGTAACTGAGCTTGTTGCTGATAAGTTGAAAATAAAAGTAGGAGATACAGCTGAATACATGTTAAAAACTCCTGTGTCTTCATGAAAAGCACTTTTCATAGTTGAAAAAGATGATGCGATACTTGATTACTTCATACATGATATTCAGTCATTTTCAGATAAAATCACTATAGATGTAAAAGATACCTACTATCCAAACTATTATCTGAGAGCATACCTCATATGACAACAAGAAGGAAATCCACTTCCAATATATAAAAGAGCATTAACAGTTACAAAGGTAGATACCGAAGATAAAAAAATATTCATAGATATAAAAACAGACAAACAAAAATATCTTCCATGAGAGAAAGTAAAATTAGACATACAAGCAAAAGATAAGAACTGAAATCCTATTGCAAATACTAACCTGAGTATATCACTAGTTGATGAGAGTCTATTAGCACTCAAATGAAACCCAAGAAAGAACCCATATGCATTTTTCTATGATATGAAAAGGTATTTATGAACATATACTTATGGATCACTCAAAACTCTTATTGAAAAATTAGAGGTAAAAGATACCAGTGATGGAGAAAAATGATGAGCATGAGACAGGGTAAAATGATGAGATTCAAAAAAGAAAAGAGGAACATTTAAAGATACAGCATATTGGAGTGCTGATGTGACTACGGATACAAATTGAAAAGTAAGTATGACGACAACAAATCTTCCAGATAACCTTACAACATGGGTGATTGAAACTCTGGCAAATACAAGTATAGGGAATAAAGTATGAGTAACATATACTACTATTATTACGAGTAAAGAATTACTCATAAATGATAATCTTCCAAGATTTTTTGTATCAAATGATAGTATAATGCTCTCACCAGTAGTATTTAATAAGACAGGGAAAGACCAAATATTTAGTGTAATGCTTTCTGCAACAAATCTAAAAAATATATCGGAAAATAAACAAAAAATATTTATTAAAAATGGAGATCAAAAAACCGTTCACTTTGATGTTACAGTTGATGATATAGGCTTAAGTGAAAAAAATGATTTTTTCTTTAGTACTCTTACTTTTAAAGCAGTATCAGAAGATAATCAGCATCAAGATGAAATAGAAAAAAAAGTACAGATTCACGAGTCATCAACACAAGAATCAGTTTCTACTTTTTGAAAAACAAAAAATGATTCATTCGAACAGAAACTAGAGCTTGGAAATATAAACAGTTCAAAATGAAAAATAACAGCCAATTACTCAGCAACACTCCTCAGTAACCTCACAGATGGGATCGATTACTTAAATAGATATCCATACGGTTGTTCTGAACAAAAAACTTCAGCTATTATGCCAAATATATTTATTAAGAAATTATATAGTTCTGTTTGAGAAGAATATAATTTACAAACTAAAATGCTCAAATATTGGGCATGAGAATATGAATGATATTCTGAAAAATCAATTGATCAAACAATCAAAGAGTATTTAGTGAACATTAGAAAATATCAAAAATATGATGGAGGATTTGTCTATTGGTATGATGTGAGCTATTGACCAAATTATTCAGACTTTGATCTGAGTTCATATATTTTACAGAGTGCTGCTTCTATAAGAGAAATTTGATATAAGTTAGAAGAAGCTCCGTATTATAAAACAACGAAGTATTTAAAAACAAGGTTTTATAAAAATTATATTGAATGATGCCAAGTAACAGAATACAATGATTGTAAGTATAGTGAAATTGATAGAATGAAAGCTATCTCAGCAATACTCAGTTTTGATACAACAGATTATGAAGCATATAAAATGTGGAAATTATTAGAAATAGATAAGACATATTCAAATACTGTAAAACTAGAAAAAGTAAAACTTATATCCCAACTATTAAAAGTTCAGGAAATAAATAAAGATGAAAGAAGTGAGTTAGAAAAAGAAGCAAAACAAATAGTTGATAAAATTATATCTGAAGAGCTTGTGTTTAACCCAAGAGGAGCATTTATTGGTAAAACTTCATATTATTCAGCGTTTAGAAATACAGTTTCTCTTCTTGAAGCTGTATCAACGATCTGATTAGAAAAATTTGATGATCTCGATTCAATAGTTGATAATATAAATAGGTGGATTATATCAAATAAGAAAGATGGATCATTCTGATCAACACAGGATAATATTGCTCTTATCAAAGGAGTTACAAAATATATAGAATCATCAGGAGAATTAAAAAATATCAAATTTCATGCAAAACTAAAGATAAATAATGATACCATTGCTGAAAAAAACTTTGATGAAAATAATAAAATGGAAGTATATTCTACATCACTCAAAACTGACAATATAAAATCATCAAGTAATTTTACCATTAATAAATCTTGAAAGTGAACGGTATACTATGACTTAAACCTTAGCTATTATAAAGACACAAAAGATATAAAAGCACGTGATGAATGATTCTTTGTTGAAAGGTATTATTATGATTACAACGAATATAATAAAATATATAATCTCAAAAAAGAAGAGAATAAAAAGTATCATAAATGAGAAGCATCATATAAAGACTTAAAATATCCAAAAGATATATATGAATATCTTGCTCCTATTAAGCTATGAAATGTATGAGATTTAATAGTAGTAAGAAACAAGATTATAACATCTGAAACAAGAAATAAAGTGGCATTTGAATGATTTATTCCAGCAGGATCTGAGCTTGTGAATCCAAATTTATCAACATCAACAAAAGCTACGAATAGATTTAATAATAACCTTTTCCAAAAACAAGAATATAGAACTGATAGATACTTTGCTTATACAGATAGACTGTATAATGGTATTCATAACTTTAGTTACCTTATCAGACTAACTCATGCTTGAGAATACCATATAAAACCAACAAAAATTAGTGAATTTTATAATGTAGAAGTATTCTGAAGAACAAGATGAGAGATATTTAAAGTAAAATAAAGAAATTAAAAAAAGACTCTGTAATTTTTACAGAGTCTTTTTTTAATTTCTAATACCATATCATTTTTTCAATAAATACATATTTGCAGATATAAAGATTATGATAAAGGTCACTAGTATTCAGATAGCAAGGTTTATATTTACATCCGTAATTCCTATAAAAGCGTACCTGAGACCATTTACCATATAGAGAATAGGGTTCACTTGACTGATTGCTTGCCAAATAGGTGAGAGGAGGTCTGTAGAATAAAATACTCATCATAAGTAAATAAGAGGAGTAATTACAAATGAAGGAATGATAGCAATATCATCAAATGTCTTTGCAAATATACCGTTAAAGAGTCATAATAAAGCAAAGAGAGTTGAACTGAGAAATAAGAATAAAAACATGTATGCATAGCTGACTATATTTAAGTCTACCATGAATATTCATACAAGAAACACAAATCATCATACCATCATTCATCTGAGAATAGCTCATACACAGAATCAAACGAGTATCTTCCAATGTGCTATTGGAGAAACAAAGAGCTCTTCTATATTATGCTGAAATTTTGAACCAAAGAATGATGAACTGGTATTTTGATAACTCGCCATAATAACAGACATCATGAGTAATCATGGAAATATAAAATCTATATAATTTACTCATTCTACAATTGAAATTTTATCTCAGATAAATTTTCAAAATATAAGTAAATAGAGAACTATTGTAATTATTGGTGGTAGAAGTGTTTGTTTCCAGACTCTTAAAAACCTAGAGACTTCTTTATTTGTAAGTGTGATTAAATCTATCATAGTTGTAATTTTTATTTTAATAATTTCATAAATAATGCTTCGAGTCTATTTGTTTTGTTTCTAAAACTGGTAACCTCTATTCCTGCTTTATCAAGCTCTTTAAAAAGTTCATTGAGAGAGTGTTTTTGAGAGATTTCTAATTCTATTTCATTGTCTTCATGTAATTTTACTGAGTATTTTCTTTTGAATGCTGCATCAAGTTTAATATTCTCATTTGATGTAGAGAGAATGATAGTCTCTTTTTTTAATTGTGATAAGAGGTTTTTTACAGATGTATTTTCGACAATAACTCACTTATGCATGATAGCAACATTTTTACAAAGAGCCTCAACTTCTTCTAAATAATGTGTTGTGAGTATTATAGTAGTTCAAGCTTTATTGAGCCCCTCTATAAATTCCCACATACTTTTTCTGAGCTCTACATCTACTCAAGCAGTTGGTTCATCAAGAATAAGTATTTCTGGCTCATGAACCAGTGCTCTTACTATCATAAGCCTTCTTTTCATTCATCAGCTCAGCTCTCTAGCTTTTACATCTCTTTTTTCCCAGAGACCAAGTTTTTTCATATACTTTTCTGTTCTCTCTGCAGCTGTTTTTTTATCAATTCCATAATATCCTGCTTGAATAAGAGGGATGTCCTGTACTTTTGAAAAAATATCAAAGTTAAATTCTTGAGGGACCACTCATATATAGCTTCTTGCTTTTTTGAAGTCTGTATCTATATCGATTCCATTTATTTCAATTTTTCAAGAATTTTTATTTACGAGGTTGGTAAGAATAGAAATAATAGTAGTTTTTCAAGCACCATTATGTCATAAAAGAGCAAAAAAATCTCATTTTTCTACTTCTAAATCTATCTTCTTCAGTACTTCTAATTTCCCGTATTTTTTCACTAATTTCTTTATTTTTATTGCGTGCATATCTTTAGGTTTAAGTAATGTTATTAATTATATTTTCAGGTAATCATTATAGATATTTTTAGTATTTTTCAAATAATTATTTTATTAAGAATAATTTAAGGTAGAGTTTTATTATGTACATACATTTTATATATTAATCTTAAAAAAAGATGAAAAAATTACTTGTTTTAATACCTATTTTATGAGTTTTATTTTTAGCATCATGTACATCATGACAAGACCAAAAGGTACAGGAGGATACAAATTCTAAAGTTGCAAATGTTACAAATATAGAAGATCAAAAAACTGAAGATAAACAAATAAAAGATATTTCTTTAGATCAATCTAAATGACAATATATTACATACAGTAAAGAAGCTATTCAAAATACAGAATGAAAGAAAGTTTTATTTTTTAATGCAAGTTGGTGTGGGAGTTGTAAAACTGCTGATAAGAATATAACTGAATCATGAGTTCCCTCTGGATTAAGTGTTTTTAAAGTAGATTACGACTCAAATTTTGAGTTAAGAAAAAAATATTGAATCGTTGCTCAACATACTTTTGTTCAAGTTGATAATGAATGAAATATGATAAAAAAGTGGATTTGAGGAAAAACTATAGAAGATATAGAATGAGAAGTATGATTTTCTGAAAAAACATCTGTGACTTTTGAAAAAGGTATTTATAAAGATGTGACTGAATCAAATGTAGCAGAAGAAGTAAAAGCAGGGAAATGAAGAAGAGTATTATTCTTTCATGCTTCATGGTGTGCAACATGTAAAGCTGCTGATACGAGTCTGAGAGGATCTGAAATACCAGCTGGTTTAAGTATTTTTAAAATAGATTTTGATTCAAATGTTGAATTAAGACAAAAATACGGAGTCACTTCTCAGCATACTTTTGTAGAAGTAGATAAAAAAATGAATAAATTAAAAATGTGGAGAGCTTCAAAAACAGTAGAAGATATATTAAGTGGACTAGGAGAACATAAAAATATAAAAGTGAAAACAGAAACAAAAACAGAAGTAAAAGAAGAGATACAAGAAGAAACAAAAACAGAAGTAAAAGAAGAAGTAGAGGTAGAAGTTCAGCCGGTTTTAGAAACTGAGGAAGTGAAAAATAATATATGACAATATGTTGAGTATTCACAAGAAGCAGTAAAAAATGCATTATGAGATAAAATTTTATTCTTCCATGCAACTTGGTGTAGTAGTTGTAAAGCAGCTGACAAGAATATTTCAGCAGAAACTATACCAGCTTGATTAAATATCTTTAAAGTAGATTTTGACTCGAGTACTGCTTTAAGAAAACAATATGAAGTTGTTTGACAACACACTTTTGTACAAATTGATGATAATGGAAACATGATAAAAAAATGGTTCGGATCAAGAAGTGTAAAAGATATTTTAGCTGAAGTGAAATCTTAATACCTCTTCACTTGAATTCTTTCCCCTTATAAGGGGAAAGAATTCAAGGGGCTTATTTAATAATAAAAAATAATCATGTGACTACTAATAGTATCATTTTTCGCAGGAGTTTTAACCATATTATCTCCGTGTGTTTTACCTCTTTTACCAGTGATTTTATGAGCAAGTATAGAAGATGCAAAAGATAAAATACGACCATATATAATTATTCTGTCACTTGCTGCATCAATTATTGTATTCTCGCTCGTACTCAAAGCAACAACTCTGTTTATTGCTATTGATCCAATCGTTTGGAAGTTATTTTCATGAGTTCTTATTATAGGGTTTTGAATTGTAACATTATTTCCAGATGTATGGAAAAATATTTCTACAAAGTTAGGATTTTCAAGTAATTCAAATAAATTATTGTGAAAAAGTGCTCAAAAAAAATGACATATATGAAGTGTTATGGTTTGACTCTCTCTTGGTCCTGTCTTTTCAAGCTGTAGTCCAACATATGCAATTATTCTTGCCGTGGTACTGCCAGCAAGTTTTATGACAGGAATTATAAACCTTCTTGCATATGTAACTGGGTTGAGTGTAGTATTATTACTTATAGCTCTTCTTGGTCAGAAATTTATATCAAAAGTAAAATGAATTTCAAGTCCAAAATCAAAATTTAAAAAAGTACTATGAGTATTATTTCTATTTTTAGGTTTTGCAATTATAATGTGATGGGATAAAGACTTTGAGTCAGCTGTTATTGATGCTGGAATATTTGATATTACAAATTTTGAACAGAGTATTTTAGATAAAGTAAATAAATAATTATGAAAACTATATGAACAGTTCTAGGAATTGTTGCAACTATAATTTTAGTTTCTGCTTTTGTTCATGTGAATAATGGGGAAAAGGTAGAAGATATAACAAAAAAAACTATGGAAACAGAAAATGCAAGAGAATTATACATAGCCTGAGGTTGTTTCTGGTGTATTGAGTGAATAATGGATGCTCAAGATGGTGTTATCGAAGCAACAAGCTGATACCTATGATGAACAGAAGAAACTGCCACATACTGAGAAGTTTCATCTTGAAATACAAAACATAGAGAATGAGTAAAAGTAGTTTTTGATCCAGAAATTGTAAACTATGAAGATCTCGTTTCTTTATTCTGGAAGCAAATAGATCCAACAGATGCAGGATGACAATTTGCTGATAGAGGTTTTCACTACACAACAGCGATGTACTATAATACTCCTGAAGAGAAAGAAATTTTAGAAAATTCAAAAAAGATATTAGACGACTCATGAAAGTATGATGAAAAAATAGTAACTGAAATACTTCCATTTACTGCTTTTTATAAAGCAGAAGAGTACCATCAAGATTACGCACAGAAATCTGCCTTGAAATATAAAATCTATGCAAAATGATCATGAAGGGAAGGATATATAGAAGATACATGGTGAGATTCTGCAAAAAAAGTAGAAACAAAAAATGATAAGGAAAGTTTAAAAGAAAGACTCACAGACCTTCAATATAGAGTGACTCAGGAAAATGCAACTGAGAGAGCTTTTGATAATGAATACAATGATAATAAAGAAGCAGGAATTTATGTAGACATAGTTGATGGGACCCCATTGTTCTCATCAAAAGATAAATATGACTCATGATCTGGTTGGCCAAGTTTTTCGAAGCCTATTGATAAAGTAAACATAGAAGAAGTAGAGGATACAAAGTTTTTTATGACAAGAACTGAAGTCAGGTCCGAAAAAGCAGATTCCCATCTCTGACATGTTTTCTCAGACTGACCATCTGATCAATGATGACTCAGATACTGTATTAACTCAGCTGCTCTGAAATTTATAGCTGATGAAGATTTAGAAGGAGAAGGGTATTGAGAATATGTGAAGATGTTTGAAGAATAAAAAAAGACGAGATTTGAAATCTCGTCTTTTTTTGAAGCTCCGCTTGCATATCAAAAAATTAAATGTATAGTTCAAGTACTTTTTCTTAAAGGACTATCAAAATGAGAATTTCTCTGATATTTTTATTAAGCTTAATTGTTTCTTGTTCTACAATAAAAACACAAATTTATTATGGAGTTGAGAACGCAAACGTCATATCTTCTTTGATAAAACATGCTGAAGATAAAAAATGTGGTAAATCATCAAAGCTTTGTGTTATTGATAATCTTTCCTTTTCTATAAGGGATAATATTGTTATAAAATTAGGAGAAGAGAAAGTAATAGTGTTTGTTAGTAATAAAATATTACAGCACAATGATTTTAGTGAGGGGGCTTTAATGTATTGGAAACACAATGCTGTTGAAAACAAGGCTCAAAAAAATAATAAGGTAATTTCAGACTTTTTTATAAAAGTAGAAAATTATTATAAAATAAAAAAGCTAGATATACTCTAGCTTTTTTTTATTCTATTTACTATTCAATATTTCAATCCGCGTTTATTTTACCAAAAAATGCTTCATTTGATCAAATAGCTGTAAGACTTTGTCACGCAACCGTTGATGTTCATTCGTATCCTCATACTAGATATAGACTTGTTCCATCAAACTTTATATCCGAATAATCATCTCTAATTTTATGTTCTCAATATAACTTACTCCAGAGAGCATTTCAATTAGAGTCAAGCTTGCTTACATAGGTAACCCCATCTACCGATGTCGTGACAGTTTTTCCAAATAAACTATTTTCTCATAATCAAACAGATCAAACTGAATATATATTTCAATCATTATCTAGTGCAAGTTTTTGCCCATAATCATTTCCGGGTCATTTTCAAATACTATTCCATACAAGGACACCATTACTCGTTAATTTTGAAACATAGGTATCATTACGACTACCATTATCTGGTGAACTTACAACTTCTCAAAATAGTGTTGCAGAGATTCATCTAAACCACCCTGTAAAAAAAATATCTCAGTTATTATCAATGATTACGTGTTCAGACTCTTCATATCATACTCATCAAGAAGTATTTATCCATTGTAATACCCCTGAATTATTCATTTTAAGTAGGTATGAATCACCTTGTCAATAAGTAGTGATAGCGGCTCAATATAAAGTCATATTATCTGAAAAAGATCAAGCTATATATAGGTCTCAAGTTATATCCTCTATAGCAATAGTATTTCACCAATCAATTCAAATTGAGTTTGCATTTTGGACCCATGTGCTTGTTAATGTATTATCTAACTTCACTACAAAACTATCAGGATTTGCGTCAGGAGAGCTGATAGACATTCAAAAAATATCAGCAGTTCAGTCATATTGTCATGTTATATACACAGATCAATCATTTCAAATTACTATCCCTTTTGGTCTATCATTTCAAGTTCAACCTCACTTTTTATTGATTAATACATTTCAATCAGAATCAAATTTTGTTAAAAATATGTCATAATCTCATGAGTTAGTAAATGTTGTTCAAAAAATATCAGGACTTCAATCTGAGAATCTTCATATTAAATACAAATTATCACTGGAATCTATATTTAACATATAAGGGACATCTTTCCCGGTTCATCAAGCTGATTGACTCCATATATAATTTCAACTAGAATCAAATTTTGCTAAGAATATATCGTAATTTCAAGCACTAGAATATGTATCAGTTCAAATTGTTACATCTCACTTGTACAAACCTGTTATATATATATATCAAGAAGAATCATAAATAATGGATTCTCAATATGATTTCCCTGATGCGTTTGTTGTGATAGAACTTACAAAGTATACAGGTCACGTATCCGTATATAATTCTATTCAAGAATTAATATGTTGCTTTACTATTATACTCGCTAATATCTTTTCTTCTACAGTTCAATCATCTGCATCAACTATTTTTGTAATAATACCATTATTATTTACTACATCAGTAGCTGTATAAATTGTTTGTAAATTATTGAACAATGTCACTTGATTATCTATATCACTAAGAGATTCAGTAGTTCATGTATAGGCTACAATATTTCATGGATTAAATGTAAATCATCCACCATTTCAACTTGAGTTGAACCTAGTTCATATATAACTTGCTGGTAAATTAGATGAGCCATTATACACGAGAGATGAAGATTGCATAAGTGAAATTATATCTCTTAGCGTTATATCTCATGAAATAATAGTAGGGACTCCTAAAACATAAGTAATAGATCAAGTATTCACTTTTGCAAGTATTTTATTATAATTTCATCTTATATAGGTATATCAGGTTATGTTTCACTCTGCGTATGTATTTCCTGTTAATATATTTTGTGATATTCATCACTCCATTACAGCAGCTACTTCATATTCACTTTTTGTATTAAGTCTTGAATATGTATATTCTGATCAGGTAAGGGGATCAACAGGCTTTTGATTAAAATCTCATAAATTTAGTATTACGCTATCTCAAATAGTTCATTGGTTCCAAACTTGTGCTCAACTATATGTTATATCTACTCATTCGGTTGGTTTTGGAAACCTTCATACTTGTTTTTCGTACAATCACATTACAGAGGTAATTTGTGCAATATCAGATTGCCTCACTGAATCACGAGCATTTTTGGAATATCATTGGAGAGAGATAAATGCTATTATTGATATAATAGCCATTATTGTAATAGCAACTATAAGCTCGATAATAGTAAATGCTTGTTTTTTCATATTCATAAAATATATATTAGGATATAATTTAGATGTATTATATAAAAAATAATGTTTTTGTAAAAAAAACACTAAAATAAAAATTATTTATTGTAGATTTTTAAGATTTACTTAAGGTAATTCAATATGATTAATTTAATATTAAAACTTAAAGAAAATAGAAATGAAATTTGATTATGATGTAATAGTAATATGATCTGGATCAGGATGACTCACAGTTTCTATATGACTTGCATGAGCATGAAAGAAAGTTGCATTAATAGAAAAATGATTTTTTTGAGGGGACTGTACTAACTTTTGATGTGTGCCATCAAAAGCTTTTATTGATATTGCAAAAAAAGGACATCACAAAGATATAAAATGAGTCTTAGAAGAAGTACGAAAAAGAAGGCAAGTAATCAGAGATGAAGAGACAAAAGAAAAATTAGAAAAATATGGAATGAAAGTTATCAGTTGATTTGCCAGTTTTAAAGATAAAAATACAGTTCTCATAGATGGAGAAAAAGAAATTACAGCGAAAAATATTGTTATCTCTACTTGATCACATGCAAATATAGTTCCTATTGAAGGACTCGATAAAAAAGATATTTTTACAAATGAAAATGTATTTGAACTTGAGGAAAATATAAAAGAATTAGTTATTATTGGTTGAGGATATATTGGATGTGAGCTTGCAGAATCATTTGCAAATAGTAATGTCAATGTAACTATTCTCCAAAGAAATAAGAATCTTATCCCAAGAGAAGAAGGAAAGTCTTCAGAATTACTTGAAAAAATATTTGAAAGTAAATGAATAAAAATATGCAAGAATACAACTGCTCTGAGAGCTGAATGAAAAGAGCTTGTTATTCTGGATAAGGATTGAAAGAAAGAAAGAAAAATTCCTTTTGATAAAGTTTTGATTGCATTATGAAGAGGGGCAAATGTGAATGGATTAGATATGAAAAATGCGAATATAAAGTTTGATCAGAAGGGGATAACTATAGATAAATTTAACAGAACATCCTCAAAAAATATATATGCTATATGAGATTGTGTGAAGTGAAATCCTCAATTTACTCACCTTGCAAATAATGAATGAAGAGGTGTAATAAGAAACATATTAGTTCCATTTTTAAAAAAATCAGTAAAAAAGTCGGTTTTACCAGCTGTGTTATATACAAATACAGAGATAGCAAGAGTATGAAAGACATGAACAGAATTATTAAAATATTATTCAAAGGATGATATTGTAACAAAGACACTGTATTTTTCAGGAAATGATAGAAGCAAACTTACTGATGATGAAGTTTGATTTGTAAAAATTAATTTTAAAAGAGTAAGTTGAAAGATTTTATGAGCCACTATTGCTTGAACGAAAGCATGAGAAATGTTACCTATACTTGTTTCAGCAATGGAGAATAATATCTCAGCATATAAGATTTCTAAAACTATTTTTGCATATCCTACCAAAGCAGAACTCATCAAAAAAGTATGTGATAGTTTTGTGATTCATACTTTGGGGAATATAAAAAACGAAGCAAAATATTATATCAAAGATAATATACTCCAAGTCGTAACAGCCACTATCTGGTTCATAATTATATTTTCATTTTTTTATTATAAAAAGATGAACAATTTAGATGTGGAGCAAATCGCGATAAATATCTATAATTTTATATCTGGAAACATGGCAATTGGGCCATTTATATACATACTTTTTTATGCAATTAGACCAGTAGTATTATTCCCAGCTACTTTGATGACATTTATGTCTGGTGCATTGTTTGGTCCTTGGTTATGAATTGCTTTCACATTAGTGGGGGAAAATATGAGTGCAGCATTTGCCTATTTCTTATGAACTGTTTTTGGGAAAAAAATTATCTGACCAGATTCACATGGATGACTGGTAGATGATTTAAAGAGTAAAGCAAATGAATCTCCATTTATGACGATCCTTATGACGAGATTATTATTTTTTCCATTTGATCTTGTAAACTATATTTCATGATTCTTAAGGATTAACTTTAAAGGATTCTTCCTTGCTACTCTTATCTGAATAATCCCATGAGCTTCAGTATTTGTTATTGCCTGATCAGCGTTTCATAATCAAAAAATAGAATCATTTAGCCAAGCTATTAGTGATATTGATATTACAATGCTCTATTTCGCAGCCATATTATTTATTATTACTATTGTACTTGCGAAGGTTTTGAAGAAGAGGCAGGTGAAAGTATAATTAATTATGTATATTTATTACTGAAATTTTTAACTAAAAGAAAAGCCTTTGTTTTATTATAAAACAAAGGCTTTTTATTGTAGTTCTATGAGAAAGTAGATCATAGAAAAAATTTTGAGTCATCTCGAAAGAAGTCCTCACATTTTTTTTTGGTCATACGTATTGTTGTAGATCCAAAAATACAATGTTTCATATTTTTTATAAACAGTTGATATCCGAGTTTATCGTAATCACCTATAGATTTTGGAAAACGCATATCGATTCTATCCATATATGTAGCCTTACTTATTCCTTCATGATTAGGTTTGCTTAATTGTACGATCATCATAGAAGCAAATTTTTGTGAGGGGTGTTGCTGCATGTATTCTACCTTCCAATTGTCTGGGTGTTCTTTTGGAATACAAATATTTCTTGCCCTATGGTATAGATATTCAGATTCGTTAGCTAAAGCTCCTTTAAAATGATTTCGTTCATATTGGTAAAAGAACCAATCAGCATCATCAAAAAGAATTTGCGGTAAAGTTTTATTTTTATTTTCGTAGCGTCCGAAATTTACAGTTGTAAATATCATGTTATGCTCCTAGAGTATTGTTTTTTAAAAAACATGTGATAAATTTATATATAAATTTAAAATAAAGTCAATTATACTATAAAAAAATAAAAAAAAACCAGAAACACTGGTTTTTTTTTATTTTTTTATATAATACTCTTGTAATTATTTATAATAAAAGATATGACAACAGATTTTAAAAAAGACTTTCCGATATTTCAAAATAATCCAGATTTAATCTTCTTTGATTCTACAGCTACCAGCCAAAAACCAAAGTATGTAATTGATGGGATAAGAGAATATTTAGAGAATAGTTATTCAAACATCCATAGATGAATGTATGACATTGCGCAAACCTCTGAAATTTATTATAAACAATCAAAAGAAAAGGTATGTGATGTATTAAATGCAAACTCATATAAAGAAGTGATTTATACATTTAATTCAACCTATGCTATTAATCTATTGACTCAAACTTTGAGAAGAAATAAGAAACTAAAAAAATGAGATAAAGTTCTTGTTTCTATTGTTGAACATCATGCAAATATTGTCCCTTGGTTGATTCTAAAAGAAGAAATAGGTATAGAAATAGATTATGTTACTGTTGATGAAGATTTCAATTTAGATATGGAAGATTTTAAATCAAAATATGATGAATCCGTAAAAGTTATTTCTCTTACTCATGTTTCAAATGTAACAGGGCAAGTGTTTGATCTCGAACAAGTCGGAAAACTTAAAAGAGAAGATACTCTCTTTGTAGTAGATGCTTCTCAAAGTGTTCCACACATGAAAGTTGATGTACAAAAAATAAATTGTGATTTCCTATTCTTTACATGACATAAAGTTTTTGCTGATTCTGGTATAGGAGTTTTATGGGGAAGGGAAGAATTACTCGAATCGATGGATTGTGTTTTTTCTGGAGGTTGAGCTATTTCAAATGTAGCCTCAGATAGTTTCTCTTCAGCAGGTTTACCAGATAAATATGAACCAGGAACTCCAAATGTAACTGGAGCATATAGTTTACTCAAAGCGTTTGAATATATTGATAGTGTTTGATGATTTGAAGTACTTGAAGCAGTAGAAGATCAATTAACAAACTACTTTTTAGAAAAAGCAAAGCAATATGATTATTTCCATATTCTTGGATCTGATAAGCCAGAAAACAGAGTCTCGGTATTTTCATTTGTTATTGATAGTCAACATTCTCATGATGTAGCAGAAATCCTAGCTGAAAATCATATTGCGGTCAGGTCATGAAAACATTGCGCTCAACCACTTTTTGAAAAATACTGACATGCTCATAGTGTAAGAGCAAGTTTATATTTGTATAACACAAAAGAGGAGATAGATAAGTTTTTTGAAGTGATAGGGAAGTTAAAATAAAAAATTTGACTTTATTATACTCATATATATCGTCTAGTTAAGATTTTAGTTATTAAGAATTTAGTTATGAAAAATATAAACCTCAGAATATATACATTATCGGTCTTATTTTTCTTTTTATGAATTTTTGTATATTATATGACGAAATGAGCAACACATAACTATTTTATAACGCTTTTTATTGGAGTTACATTAACTATCTGATTAATTAATACAAGCTCCATATTGTTTTATAAAACCTTAAAAACAAATGATGAATATTTAAAATATGTATTTTCATTTATACATATTATATGACTTATAACTTTATCATTTATTTTAGTTCCATTTTAAAAAAAAATGTTCTATAACTAACCTAATAACAAAAAAGTACTGAGATATTATCTCAGTACTTTTTTTAATCCAAATTCTTATAATGAAGCTCTCCTAATAAGTTATTTCCATATTTCTTTGAGTACTGAGTTGAAATAATGATCAGTAATACTCATATAACCATAAATGCAACAACTCTTGTTACAGCGTCATCCAGACCATACCAGAGGTCATAGAAGAATATCTTAGCAAGTACGAGTGTGAGAAGATATAATCAAATGGTTCTCAGTTTTTTTGTATCTTTTGATATTCAGTGAAGTAATAACCCAGAAGCAATGAGTCACCAGAATATTGTGATAGCAAAGGTAGTGTTAAATATGTCATGTATATAGAATGAAACAATAGCCAATATATAGAGTGATATAAATATTTTTAATATATTTGCAAGAAGTTTTTCAGTATTAAATTTATGCCAAATATAAATTATAGATGCTATTAGTATTGTTGAGATATATTGTAATATTCTTAAATATCAGATCTCATCACGATCAATGTTATTCATAATACGAGAAGAATCTTCAAAGTGTCCAAATGTGAATAATGATATTGCTACTATGAAAAATATTTTTAAAAGCTTTGAACTGAAATACGCATAGACAGTTCAAATGATGAGTAAGAATGAACTGATGCCTAGAATGCTCCAACCATGTCATGTACTTGGAATAATCTCTAACAATAATGCTCATAATACTCAGATTCAAAGTATATGAAAGATATCATGAATATATCTTTGTGCCCCGTCTTTTACAAAGTCTAGGAATTTAATATTCCATACAAGTGAGCTGAATATAATGGTAAATGGAATCAAGAATATAAAATCTCATTTTTGTACAATATTTTGAAGCTCAAATAGCTTAATAATTCAAATCATAAAAAGTATAATTCAAACTGAAAAGATTTTTATTTCTTTTGTTTTGGAATAGAAGTAAAAGAGAATTGTTGCTTCAAATAACCAAACTGTTGAGATAATTTCAGCGTGTCATGAGAATACAAGTGAAACAGCAAGAGAGAAGAGAGAGATTGAAATAAATAGATATGAAAGAACTGTATTTTTTGAAGCTCATTCTTTTTTGATATTTTGTATTCCAAGCTGAGTTAGGATAAGATAACTGAGAATAAAATATAGAATTGCTAATCATGCAAAAGCAAATCAGAGGCTGATACCAGGGAAGTATTCATTTCAGTAACGAAATAACTCAAATCATATAAAGAGTACCCCAAAGATACTTCATGTAACAAGGTTTTTTACATTACTTGTTTTTTCTATAAGAGTTTTATTTACAAAAGGAAGAGCGAGGTTTGCTATTGCAAATATGAGAACAGAAAGAATAGAAAGTGTTTCAAAGCCTTGAGAAAGAGTATTATCATGAGTTCATACTACTAAAAGAGGAGCGAGAGTTAATATTCATCATAAGGTTCAGATACTATATAAGAACTCTAATTTTTCTTTTCTTGATAAATAATATGATGTAAACATAAATACAAATGATACTATTACAACAGTGATAAAACTTGAGAAACTTATATCTACTAAATGAAATGAGAGATATGAGTTTGAGAGTAAAATAAATCAACCAAGAATTCAGAAGAAGAAATATTTAAAAACTGGAGTAAGGAAAGATTCCAGAAATTGAAATCATATCAGATACGTTAGAACAAGAATCGCAATAGCAGGAGCTATGAAAAATACACTTCCTGAGAAAATAAGTCAAATTACTATCAGTATAGGAAATAATAAAAGAGGAGTAATAGACTTGATAGCTTGAAGGGTGAATAACCATACTCATATTCAAAAGAAGAGAAGTATTGATGTCATATAACTTATAAAGCTCATACTCCCTCATAATATAGATATATCAGAGCCAGAAATAAGAAGTAATATTATGAATATATAATTAAGTACAAAAATACTTACAATAGTTTCAGGGTTCTTTTTATAAAGAGAAATTATGCTTATGAATCATAAAAAACCACTAGAAAGAAGCTTTGTAATCCATTCTATTTCTCAACCAAATGGAGCGATTAAAAATAATAAGTTTCATAATATAAACGCAGAGTATTTGAGTATAATATCATTTTGTTTGATTCCTATAAATAATGCTCAAAGTGATACAATCATTGAGTATCATAAAAGAGTATACGGAGTTTCTGAGCTTCATCAGATAATAAGAGGGTTGATATAAGCAAAAATAAATGAGAATAACAATATGGTTCTTGATTTATAGAGAAGGGAAGTAACAACTCAAAATACCGTATTAAGTATGAGAAATAAGAACGTAATTCAAGTTGATAATATTCATTCAGTTTGAGGTCAATAATTATCTCCTATCAAATATTTTCAGGCAAGAATAACAAGGTAATTTATAAGTACTCATGTTCATAATAGTACTCTTGATTCTCAAGTAAATCATCTTTTATCTAATATAATTCATGCTCAAAATATTCAAAATCAAATAATGAATCAGATGATAATTTTTCAAACAGCATTAAACTGACTCCACACTAAGCTCAGTAAAAATACAACAGAAAAAAATACGAGAATAGCCCCTATTTTTGCAAGGATATTTTCACTAAAGAATTTTTTAATATAATTTTCTACTTTTGACTGTTCTTTTTCAAAAGTAGGTTCTGAATATTCAACCTGTTGAACCTCATTTATTTTTTCTGTTTTTATATTACTTATATTCTCTAATGCTACTGATTCTGGAATATCAATAGTTTCGGGGATATCTTTTTTGTCCTTTTTAGATTTTTTTATATTTAATGCATCAGCAAAAAAACTCACTCTTTCTTCTATAAATTTTTGAGAAAGAAATATTTTTTTAAAAATACTTCAGATAAAGAGACTTCAAAGGAACCATATAAAAAAGAAATCATCATCCAAAAAACTACTATAACCTCCATCCATTTCATCAATGGCAATTCAAAACAGGAAGAGTATAACAAATCATGAAAGTATTGAGAGTATCCAGGCAAAACGATTGAGTAGTTTAAACATTCTTTAGAGTTAGTAGTAAAGTTATTTTAGTTTTCTTATCATTGCATATATTCCATAGGAGAATATAAAAGTTATAAATATGAGGAGTCATATAAAAAATCATTTATTCGATTCTATGAATCTGTCATCTTTTTCATCACATATATCTCAGATACTATCCTTGTCTATATCTTTTTGCTCTGGGTTATAATCATAGGGACAGTTATCATTTATAAATAATATTTTATCATAATCGGTATCTTCACACACATTTCAGACTCAATTATTATCACTATCAAGTTGATCTTTATTTTTTGAGTTGATACAATTATCTTTGTATCATATGATTGAGTCTCAATCGCTATCTTCACACATATCTCAGGTTCAGTTTTTATTCAGATCAAGTTGATACTTGTTTTGAATATTTTGACAGTTATCACATGAGTTTCAGATTCAATCGAGATCATTATCTATTTGGTCTGGATTTGCTATATCTTTACAATTATCTTTATTATTATGAATTCAGTCCAAGTCATTGTCATTTTTTGAGAGTTCCTTTCTCTTTGTGTCACATATATCTCAAATTCAGTTTTCATCCACGTCTCTTTGGCTCGGATTATAATATTTACAGTTATCACATTCATTTCAAATCCCATCCTTATCTTGATCTTCTTGATCTGGGTTGGCTATATTTATACATATATCTAAGCTATCAAATATTCAATCCTTATCTTTATCAAATTCACAGATATCTCAAACTCAGTTTCTATTTACATCTGTTTGATCTCTATTATTTATATATGGACAGTTATCATAGTATCATATAAGTCAGTCTTTATCATCATCATCACATGTATCTCATATTCAGTTAGAGTTTGTATCAAGTTGATTTGGATTATATCTTGTTTTACAATTATCTATCATATCTTCTACCCAATCATTATCGATGTCACTTTTTAAATATACGTTATATTTTGGATTTTTTTCTAACATGACTTCCAGGAGAGGTGTATCATTACTGATAGGAAAATCATCATATTGTTTTGCTTTTGTAGAAACGTTATTGTTACAGTTATTTTTTGAATATATTTCTATATCATCATTATAAAAAGGTTTAATGAGATACGTGTTATTCAGTATTTCAAAGTTTAATTCAGAAATAGATATAAGCTCTCTTATATTCTCATCATTTTTATGTCAAAAATCTATTTTTAAATATTTAAATGAAAAGTCACTGAGGTCACTTTTTGATACAGTTGAATAGTTTATTCAGTCAGACGATATTCAGTAACTGGTAAAAAATAATTTTGATAAATAATCGAAGTGGAATTTGAAACTCCCAGCTTGAAGCTCTTGTTCAAGTTCTATGAGTATAATGTTAGACTTGTTTTCTACATCATAATGAATAGTGGTATTACGGTTATCATCAACAAGGCTTTCTGTATTATCTGTGAGGTCTGTTAAATAATTATAGTATTTTTTTTCAGTTCAGAAGCTTTTATAGGGCAAAATAAAACCAAATTGTGTTATTACAATATTTGGTTTATTAGTTTTGAGAGTATAGGTTTTGTATTTCTCAAAACTTGATCTTGGTATTTTTGTATAGAATTCATAACATCAAGATTTGAATTCTTTTGGTATTGGATTGAGATAGTCTGCCGGATTTAAAGCAAAAGAGGAAGGAATATTGACTAAAAAAAGAGCTAAAAAAACTATAATATTTTTCATAAATGCTTATTTAAGAAAATAATTTAAAAGCTTGAATATAAAGATTATATAAAAAGGGCCTTAGATATCAATAGAAACTTTGAATGAAAAAAAAATTTATTATATAATAATATTTTGATCAAAGACGAATCTACTAAAGAGGCTGTCCCAAAAATGTCATCTTCGGACTTGATCCGGAGATCTATAAAATAGTTTTCCTTATAAATAAGGTACTTTACTTTTAATAGATTCCTGCCTTCGCAGGAATGACGTAATAATTAGACAGCCTCTAAAGTAAAGTATTGCTTTAGTGCAGAATCAAGTTTACATTTTATTATTTAAAATAATTTTTTATATCACAGATGATGAGTATATTTAGCGTATTATTTTTAATGGCCTATTAAAAAATGAGGAAAATAATCACATGAATAATCATATTTTTTGCAATTACAAACTCAAGCTTTGCTTGATACAAAATGGAGCAATGAAGCGTAGATCTTACTCAAAAGTATAGCTTTAATACAAAAAGCTTAGATAAGCCCATCACAAGAAAAGAGTTTGTAGAAACCTTGCATAGTTGGTTTATTGACTATAAAAAAGATAGAGGAGTAAATATAGACTATTTAAACTATAAAGTAATAGATAATTCTGAGTATTTTAAAGATATAGATCTTGAAAGTGATTTCTGAAAAAAGGTGAGTTATTTTGCTTGACTAGGAGCCTTCTCAAAAAGAGAATACTTTGATGCTACAGGAGCTTTGAATCAAAGAGATTTTTTTACCGTGATGAAACGATTAAAGGTCATGTTTTCATTACAAAACTGCAAATACCATAGAATCTGTGAAAGAGAAGCAGATGATAAAACATTCTTTTTAAAATGAACGTATTATAAGTACGTGTCAAAGATATTAGATAGGAAACTCAGAAAATATTACTCTAAACCAAATGAGTATTTAGCTGCTTGATACAAACCATTATTAAACACTCATTATAATTTTCCACTCAAATGACAAACTCTAAACGGTTGCTACGCATTTTCAGTGAGAAATATATTAAAATACAAAGACGGAATAGGTATTTATATACCAAAAGCAGAAAAATTGATAGGAAAAGCTCCTAAAAAACTATGGACATTCCCAATAATGAAGAAGTTTGATGAAGTCTCTCATGTTGAAGTGGATAGATATTATTACCTTGATACGCTCATTCATTCACTCCAAGCTGGAGATCCAGTAGCAATTACGTACTATTTAGATTATTATTCTTGGAAGGAAAGAAAAAATAAAAAGGTATTGCATATAGTGGCAGCTTATAGCTTTGATTCAAATTGAGTATGGGTGGCTGAAACGGTAACAAATAGAAGAGTTATGGTCCCCTGGGAAAAGGTGTTTAACAGATATTGAACACTCTCAAATAGGAGAATGTTTAAATATAATTATCAACCAAAAGATACTTGGACCGAGGAAGAACTTTCTTATGAAAGAGAAAACAATATTTTAGTTTGAGAATATTAAAACATATGAAAAAAATAATTATTATACTAAAGTGCTGATGAATTATGACGATCCTATGAGTCATAGCTATTCTACTGATTAACCTTTATGTTTTGAGTTTTTCAAAAGATAAGATCTTAACTGATGTATGACAACTTGAACAAACAGAGGTTGGACTTGTATTTTGAGCAAAAGTCAAGAAAGATTTCAGTCCATCTGATATATTAAAGGATAGATTAAAAGTAGCTATTCAAGCATATAAGAGTTGAAAAATTAAAAAGATAATTGTATCATGAGATAATTCTAGAGAAGAGTATGATGAAACTACTGGGATGAGAGACTACCTCATAAAAAATGATGTTCATATCGATCATATTTATTTAGATTATGCTTGATTTGATACGTATGACACTTTATTTAGAGCGAAAGAATTATTTGGAGTTGAAGAAGTGGTCTTATTTACACAAGACTTTCATCTGAAAAGAGCAAACTATATCTGACAAAGAGTCTGACTCGATACGATTTGAGTTTCTACAAACTTACAGAAGTATATCCATGAGGATTACTATAATAGAAGAGAAGTACTGGCAAGAGTAAAAGCTTTTTTAGACGTAGAGCTTATGAGTTCAAATCCTAAATTTCTTTGAGATAAAATTGATATGTCTGAACCGCAGAAAGAAATCAGTATTAAATAATAAAACATTATGAAAAAGCTATTTAAAAAATATAAAAAAACTACTATTTTTTCAGTAGTGTTACTTTGATTTATAATTAGCTTTATAATAGGTTTTTTTGAGCCAAAAACAAAATATATTGAATACTGGAATCAAGAATTATTAATGCAGGAGAATATTAAAATAACAAACACTTTTAAATCTAGTCACGAAATTTGTTCTTATTGAACAACAAAAATTATCATAGATTGAAAAGAAGAAATACTTTTAGATTTTCCACATTCTAAAGACTTATATATAAAGTGATGTGCTATTGATATAGAATATATAAACAAAAACACAGTCCAATTTCCAATTTGCTACGCATGATGAGCTTGAAGTTGAGAATGTAGTTTGATATTTATGACATACAATATAAAGACTAAAAAATGGTTATATAAAACAACAAAAGAGTTCTATACTTGAGAAGAAACTTTCCCTTTATTTTTAAAAATATGGATCCCGATTTTAAAAATTCTTCATGCTTTTAGCTTTGAAACAGAAGATTGAAAGGTCGATTATTCATATCCATTATGAATGTTAAAATGAAAATCAGTAAATGAAATTTTCCAGGAAAAATATTTTGATTTACATCTTTTTAAATTTGTAAACTATTTTAACGTAAATTCTAATTTAGAGAATTTCGATGATTTTAATCAAATTTACAAAAGTAAAGTAAATTTATTATCAAAAACAGAAAAAAAGGTGATATTAAATACTATTTATTATCACCATTGAAGAAAAAATGAATATTTGACTTCATACGAAGCTATAAATAAAAAAATAATTTCATATTTTGATAAAAAATTAACGGATAAAGATAAGAAAGATTTAGCTAAATTTCAATATATATCTAAACTTGATTTTTATAAAATAAATAATGAGGAATATAAATATGATGAAATATTAGGTGTTGATGATACTATAAATAAGTTATTTAAAGATGTATCAAAATAAGAAGGAAATCAAAACAATAATTTTAGTATTTTTTTGTATATTTAGATACAAATCATCTTAAAAAAATAAAGTCATGCAAAATCAAAGGACATTTTTGAATAATACTAAAAGGTATCTATTGCCTCTTTTTAAATTACCTTTAATGAGATATCAGAAATAAATGAAAATAATAATACGTCCTCAGTGAGATTTTACGTGAACTAAAACTTAAACCCCATTATAAGCAATGCTTATAATGGGGTTTTTTCGTCGGCTTTTTTACCTCAAATACAAATTCTTATTCCTCACATGTCATTGATTTGTTTCTGCATAGTATATTTTTCAAGTTTGAGTATCGTGCAAATAAAAATAGTAAGGGCTATTTTTATGATTCAGTGTTGCATTTACTGTTTCGCTACTCGGGTTTCAGATAGGAGTTTTTGGGAGTCACCTCATGGTCCTTGTATTGTATTCATTTTTTTCATTTATATATTTACTTACTACCATTTTACATTCATGAGCAGTAAGTTTATGAGGATAACAAACGGTGATATCAGCACCAATCATCCATCATTCTCTGAGTCTTTTCTTTAAAACTCAAGCAACGGTCGCTTTATTTTGTATATTTTTTTCTTCCTTTTCGACAATTGAAGCAAGAGTTACTACATCAACTATTTGTTCTTGAGATAAGTCTCTGTCTTTAAAAACAATATTAGCAACTTTATTTTCAAATGTTTCCAATTGAGTAATAACAAAGCTATTAATTTTAAAGTTTGAAGTGTCTATCTTGTAGGTATCTGGGTAAAGAAAACCCTCAAGAGTTTCAAGTCATGCTAAAAAAGGGAAAAATTCAGTGAGTTTTTCTATTTTTTCTGTATTTGTAACATAGCTTATATATTCGCCTGTATTTATGATTCATTTTTTTCAGAGATATTCATCTATATCATATATATTCCAGCCCTCAAGAAGGGTGATATTCATTTCTTCAAAGATTGGATTTTGAAGAGATTCTAAAATAGATCAAATGGTAGCTCATGTATGAATTTGGTATTTTCATGCATGTAATTCAAAATCAGGAGTGTTATTTTTGAGATATATATTCATGAAACTACTTTGAATATTCAATTTTTCTTTGAGTCAGTAAAAAGTGTCACCAGACTCTATATATATAATCTGAGCTGTATCTGTTAAGATTTCATCAGAGAACTGTGAATAATTATAATAATTTATTCATCATATAAGGATAAATATCCAAATGAATAATTTTATTATTCTCATAAGAGGATTTTGTGTTTTCTTACTAATTTCTGTAATTTTAAAACTCATCTGTTTTTATTTCATAATAATTTTTAGTATTTTATAGATAAATTGAGCTTTTTCAAAAAATAAATATTAATAAAATTTATTTGAAAAATCAGAAATAATTCATAAGGTCTTATTATATTAATTTATAAAGTCTAATCTTATGAAAAAAATATATGCCTTGCTTTTTGTATTTTTATCCTTTTTTCTTGTGAGTCAGAAGATTTTAACAATAAAAAAGGCAATCAATTAACTTTAAAAAAACACATTATAAAAGATAAAGAGGTTTATAGAATACAACCACCTATTGATTGTGGACATGATATTTGATGAGGATGATGTGATACTACCTATTTATTAATTGAGTGAGCTGATTATAAAACTTTCCAGGAAATATGATCATATGCAAAGGATAAAAATAATATATATAATTATACCAGAGTATTTAATTGAGCTGATGCAAAAACCTTCTCTTTTTTATGAAGTAACTCTTTTTCACGTTTCTATATTGATAAAGATTATGTATACTACTGACAGATTACTAATTGAAAATTAAAAAAAAATTCTTTATTAAAACCCAGCAGTGCAAAAATTTTAGGAAAATTCTATATATTAGATAATAAGAATGTATATTTTAAGGATACTCTCATTGAATGAGCTATCTCAATTAGTTTTCAAGAATTATTTAAATGATATTATGCAAAAGATGAAAAAAGTGTCTATTATAAATGAAACAAAATATTAATGGCTCATGCCCCGAGTTTTCAAATCCTTGATTTAGGTTATAATCATATATTTTCACCTTATTGACTAGATGATAATAATGTATATTTTAATGGAAATATAATAAAAAATATAAATACAAAAACTTTTGAAATAATAAACGATAAAAATAATGCATACAATTATACAAAAGATAATAATAATGTTTATTTTGAATGAAAAAAAATAACTTGAGCTGACCCAGAAACATTTAAATTAATTAATTCTAAATATGCAAAAGACAAACATTATGTTTATTATCATAATATAATGTTAAAATGATTAGATATTGAAAAGGTCTATGTAAATGGAAATAATATTACTGATGATGTTTTAATATATAATAATGATTCTATTTCTTCAAGTAGCAAAATGAACTCTATATCAGCAGTTAAAAAAGCAATAGAAGAAAAAAATATGTTAATATGTGAAAGGAGTTCTTTTATAGGTGAATGTTATTTTGAATATTCAAAAAGTTTATGAGATGTAACAGCATGTGAACATATTAATGGATGAATGAAAGATGTTTGTGCTAGTAGTTTTTATACAGAAAAAGCATTAAGTGAAAATAATATACAATTATGTTTAAAATTAGATGATTGAGAATATTGTTATCAAGAATATGGAAAGAAATTTTTTGATTATTGAGCATGCATAATGATTAAAGATAAAGGTATAAGAGAGACATGTGTTAACTATGTATATGTTAAACTACTACAGCTGTGAGAAGAAGAGTGAGATGTGTCATATTGTGATCGTTTATCAGGAGATGAGGTATTATATACTAAATGTAATTTTTCATTATTGTATAGATTATGAAGAAAAACTAGAGATACATCTTATTGTGAAAAAATGTCTGATAAAAATAATAATTATTATATTGCATGTTTACAGGAAATAGAGACTTATATAAAGAGGGACCAAAAAAAAGAGAGTAAATAATTATTTTGTGTAAACGGAAGGAGTAGTAAATTTTTTAAAACAAGAAACCTTGTTTATATATAGCTTTAATTTATAATTCAGAATATTATGTCAGAAATTGATAGAGTTGCAAAGGTAAAAAAAATGAGAGAAACAGGCGCAAAGAAAAACTTTGCAATGGTCTTTATGTCTGGTTTATTTGTTGCTATATTATCAGGGAGAGAAATGTTAGAACTTATAAATGAGAATAACTTTATTTGGGAATTTCCATGAGATTGGAATTTAATTATTTTTACATGAGTAGGTGTATTTTTTATGTTGCGGTCATTTAAATTTTTGAAATCTTAAGTTGATTTTAAAAGTTTAAAATTTATTAAAATAATGAATAAAAAAAGCAAAAGATTTTCTATAAAAATCTTTTGCTTTTTTTGGCTTTGCATATATAATTCCTCGCAATTGTATCACCTTCGATTGTGTCATTCTGATGAGGTGGTGCTATTTTTGCGTATTCTAAGTCAAAAAATACTCGATTGCGTTATTCTATTTTTGATTTTACATTTAAAATTATTTTAAATTTATAACTTGTTTTTTATGCCAAAAACTTCTGCGAAAACAAAAGAGGTAGGGAGCTTGTATGAAATAAAAGGTCGTCATTATTTTACTGATGATAGATCTATTGCAGGTATTCCTGAATTATTAGAAGTACAACTAGACTCTTATAATGATTTTCTACAAAATGGACTTGATAAAGTTTTTTCTGATGCATTTCCTATTTCAGACTTTTCGAATGAAAAAGTAGATATTTATTATAAAGGATTCAATTTAGAAGAACCTAAATACGATGCTGAAACATGTAAAAGAAAAAATCTTAATTATGAAGCACCTCTTAAAGTAAGATTAGAGATGTTAAATAAAGAAACGTGAGAAATCAAAGAACAAGATGTATATATGGGATGAGTTCCTGTTATGACAGATTCAGCTACATTTATTGTAAACTGAATTGAGAGAGTAATTGTAAATCAAATTATTAGATCTACAGGTATATTTTTTACTGCTTCTGAAACATGATTTGCATTAAAAGTAATTCCTGGAAAATGATCTTGGTTTGAAATTGATATAGAAAAAAAATGAATTATTAACGTAAAAATTGATAAAAAAAGAAAATTACCTATTTCTGTAGTTTTAAGAGCTTTTGGTCTTGAATCAAATGCAGATATATTAAACGAATTTCAAGAGATGGGAGAAGATATTATTGCTACGAATATCCTTCCTACCTTAGAAAAAGATAAAACAACAAATAGATTAGAAGCACTTCACTCTTTATATAAACTATTAAGACCAGGTGATCTTGCTACAGATGAAAGAGTTGAAGAATTATTTCAAGCAACATTTTTAGATGAAAAGAGATTTGATATCTGAGAAGTTGCAAGAATGAAAATTGAATCAAAACTTGGAGTAAAAACTAAGTATAGTGATGACAATGGAAAATTCTTAAACTTAGAAGATCTTGTTGTCAGTTTAAAATACTACCTAAATTTAGTATATTGAACAGGAGATCAAAAAATAGATGATATTGATCATTTAGAAAACAGAAGAGTAAGATCTGTATGAGAACTTGTTATTGATAAAATAAAAGTTTGAATCGCAAGAATGGAGAGAATAGCAAAAGATAGAATGACAATTGTTGAGCTAGAAGATGCTACTCCAGGGACATTTATAAACTCAAGACCTATTATTGCAATAATGAAAGAGTTTTTTGGATCGTCTCAATTATCACAATTTATGGATCAATCGAATCCACTTTCAGAATTAGGGCACAAAAGAAGAGTTTCTGCTCTCGGGCCCGGCTGACTTACAAGAGAAAGAGCTTCATTTGAAGTAAGGGATGTTCATCCAACTCAATATGGGAGAATATGTCCAATTGCAACTCCAGAAGGACCAAATATCGGTCTTGTACTTCATTTCGCATCATATTCAAAAGTAGATAAATACGGTTTCCTACTCACTCCATATAGAGCTGTTGAACATGAAGTAAAAAATGATGGAAAAGCTGCTATAAATAGAATAGCTCTTTGAGATATACTATGAGATGATGGAAAAGTAATAGTAAAAGATAAATCACTTATTACTGCAAAAAATGCAGAAGAATTAAAAAAGAATATAAAAGGAAAAACAATTGAAGTAAGAGGGTTTTTATCACAAAAATTTGATTACTTTGATGCACATCAAGAAAGAAAACTAACAGTAGCTGAAGCAGGTGCTGGAATTGATGAGTTTGAAAACTTCTGAGATACTCGTATATCAGCAAGAGCATGAAACGAACCTACAATTTCTCATGTAAAAGAAGTAACTCATATTGATATTTCAACAAAACAAACAATGTCTGTGGAAACTTCACTAATTCCATTTTTGGAACATGATGATGCAACCAGAGCAGAAATGGGTTCAAACATGATGAGACAAGCAGTTCCTCTGGTGAAAGCAGAAGCTCCTATTGTATGAACAGGGATGGAAAGAGTTGTATGAGAAGGTTCAGGATATGTACTTTTAGCTGAAGATGACTGAGAAGTTATCTGAGTTGATGCAAAACATATTACTTTATTATACAAAAATTGAGATAAAAAATTATATGAATTAACTACATTTTCAAGGTCAAATCATGATATGATTCTTCACCAAAAACCTCTTGTCTCTCATGGGCAAAAAGTAAAAAAAGGTGATATCTTATGTGATGGACATGCTGTTGAAAATGGTGAATTAGCATTATGAAAAAACCTTCTTATAGCCTATATGCCATGGAAGGGGTATAACTTTGAGGATGCGATTATTATTTCATCAAAGCTGGTAGAAGATGATGGTTATACATCAATACATATCAAAGAATATTCTATCGATGTAAGAGAAACAAAACTCGGACCCGAACAAACAACAGATGATATTCCTAATGTATCAAGTGCAAAATTAAAAGATCTCGATGTAGATTGAATCATTAGAACGTGAGCGTATGTTGAATGAGGTTCAATCCTTGTTTGAAAAATTACTCCAAAAGGGGAACAAGAGCTTTCTCCAGAAGAAAGATTACTCAGAGCCATATTTGGTGATAAATCAAAAGATGTAAAAGACTCTTCACTTAGATTACCATCAGGACAATGAGGGAAAATTCTTGAAGTACATGTATTAAAAAGAGAAAATGGTGACAACCTTCCAACATGAGTATTCCAACAAGTAAAAGTACATGTTGCTCAAACAAGAAAAATTGAAGTTTGAGATAAAATGGCTGGAAGACATGGGAATAAATGAATCGTTTCAAGAATCGTTCCTGTTGAAGATATGCCATTTACAGAAGATGGAACTCCTATGGATATTCTATTAAATCCACTTGGAGTAGTTTCTCGTATGAATATTGGTCAAGTTCTGGAATCTCATCTCGGTTTGGCTGCAAAAAAACTATGAATAACAGTAGCAACTCCTATTCTAAATGGGGTCAGAATTGATAAAATTACTGATCTTATGTTACAAGCTGGAATGGCTGAAGATGGAAAAGTTCAATTATTTGATGGTGAAACTTGAGAAGCATTTCAAGAAAGAACAATGGTATGAGTGAAATTTATGTTAAAACTTCATCATTTGATTGAAGATAAAATTCATGCAAGATCAGTATGACCATACTCAATGGTAACTCAACAACCACTTTGAGGTAAGGCTCAAAATTGAGGTCAAAGATTCTGAGAAATGGAAGTTTGGGCTTTAGAAGCCTATGCTGCAGCAAACATTTTACAAGAAATGATAACTATTAAGTCAGATGATGTGACTGGTAGGACACAGGCATATGAAGCAATTGTTAAAAATGCTCCTATTAAAAAACCAAATATACCAGAATCATTTAATGTATTGATCAAAGAACTCCAAGCTATTTGACTTGATTTAGATTTACTAGATAAAGGAGAATTAAAGGCAAAAGAAGCAGAAGTTCTCGCTAGGTATCAAGAAATAGTTAAAATTGAAAATAAAGTTCAAGAAAACAAGGAAAATAAAAAAGAAGAAGAATAAAAGGTTATCTCTTCCCTGAATCCCTACTCTTTAGTCAAAGAGCAGGGGGCTCCAAACATTATCTGCAGCTTCTTTCTCTTTGACTAAAGAGAGAGAATTCAAGAGAGATATATTTTATTCAATTCAAAAATTTTTAACCTATAATTAATTGTAAATGTTTGATAAAAGTTTAGATAACTTCTTAAATGATAAAATTACTGATTTCACAGAAATTTGAAAAGACATTTGAAAAAAGGATATCACAAAATGAAAAAATCTTGATAACCTTGCTTGAATATCTCTTGGTGTATCATCACCAGAAAGAATAAGAAGTTTATCACATTGAAAAGTTCTTATTAGTGAAACCATCAACTATAGAACTCAAAGACCAGAAAGAGGAGGTTTATTCTGTGAACAAATTTTTGGTCCAAGAAAAAACTACGAATGTGCATGTGGAAAATATAAAAGAATCAGATATAAAGGTATCGTATGTGAAAGGTGTGGAGTAGAAGTTACAAAAACTTCAGTAAGAAGAGATAGAATGTGACATATTGATCTTTATGCACCAGTTGCACATATTTGGTATCTGAAATCAGTTCCAAGTAGAATTGGTTTACTTCTTGACCTTCCAGTTAAAAAACTAGAACAAGTTGTATATTTTGCTTCATATATTGTTACAGATATTTATGAAGATAAATTAGAAGAAGCATTAAAAGACCTTGATGAGAGGTTCAAAGTTTCAAAAGCTGAAATGCAAAAAGAGCTTCAAAGAGAAATCAATGAACTTAAAATAAAGAAAGAAAATAAAGAACTTACAGCAAAAAAATTCGCTACAGAAGAAGCATTACTTATGAAAAGAATTGATGATCTTACTGCTGAATTTGAAGAGCTTAGAGATGGTTTAAAAACTCTCAAAGTTTGAGAAGTTGTAGGAGAGCTAGAGTATAGAGTATTAAATAGTAAGTTCCCACATGTATTTAGAGGTGGTACTTGAGCTGAATATTTAAAAGAACTTCTTGCAAGAATTAACTTATTACAATTCATTGAAGAAAAAGAACAAGAGTTAAAAACAGTAACTCAAATAAAACAAAAGAAAGTTTTACAAAAAATAAAACTTGCTTCAAACTTATTGAAATCAGGACAAAGACCAGAATGGTTTATATTGGAAGCACTTCCAATTATACCACCAGATCTGAGACCAATGATTCAATTAGATGGTTGAAGATTTGCTTCATCTGATCTCAATGACTTATATAGAAGAGTAATAAACAGGAATAACAGATTAAAAAAACTTATTGAGCTTGGTGCTCCTGATGTTATCTTGAAAAATGAAAAAAGAATGCTTCAAGAATCTGTTGATATGTTAATTACAGGTGAAACAAGAACCAATAGATCAGGATTTGTTACTGCAAATAAGAAAAAATTAAAATCACTTACTGAAATATTAAAAGGGAAACAAGGTCGTTTCAGACAAAACTTACTTGGGAAACGTGTGGATTATTCTGCAAGATCTGTAATTGTTGTTGGACCGAGTTTAAAAATGGATGAATGTGGATTACCAAAATCAATGGCACTGATTCTATTTAAACCTTTTGTTATATCAAAATTAATTGATAACGGTATTGTTTATAATATTAAACATGCTGAAAAATTCATTGAAAAATCAACAAAAGAAGTATGGGATGCACTTGATGAATGTATTGAAGGGAAATATGTACTTATGAACAGAGCCCCAACGCTTCATAGACTTTCAATTCAAGCATTTAAACCAGTACTTATAGAGGGGAAAGCGATTCAGCTTCACCCACTTACATGTACTGCATTTAATGCCGATTTTGATGGGGATCAAATGGCTGTCCATCTCCCTATTACTGATAAAGCACAAGCAGAAGCAAGAGACCTTATGGTTACTTCTAAAAACCTATTAGCTCCATCTTCATGAGAACCAATTGTAACTCCTTCTCAAGATATGATTCTTGGTTGTTACTATGTAACAGCAATAGACAAAAAATGAATGGGAACATGAAAAGTATACAAAGATATTCATGATGTAGCAAATGCTTATGATGCTTGAGTTTTAGGGATCAAATCACTAATAAAAGTAAGATTAAAAGGTGAATTAGTAGAAACAAGTTATGGAAGACTCCTCTTTAATGAAATAGTTCCGGAAGGACTTGGATTGATAAATGAAACTTTGAAAAAATGAGTTTTAAAAAGAATTCTCTCTCAATCATTTGAAGAATTAGGACAAGAAACTACAGCTATTTTTGTTGATCATATAAAGAATTTTGGATATAAATATGTAACTATTTCTGGTTTATCTATATCAAAATCTGATATGATTGTTCCTGATACAAAAGGGAAACTATTAGAAGTTGCATGAGAAAAAGTAAAATATATTCAAAAACATCGTTGGACAGGTTTCTTAACAGAAGAAGAAAAATATGCTCAATCTATCGTAATTTGGGCAGAGGTTAAAAAAGTTATTGAAACAGAAATGAAAGAATTATTCCATGAGGATAATCATATTTATAACTTTATTGATTCAGGAGCAAGATGAAACTGGTGAAATATTACTCAATTATGTTGAATGAAAGGTCTTGTAGCCTCAACTTCTGGTAAAACAATTGAGTTACCAATTAAATCTACTTTGAAAGAATGATTCTCAACTCTAGAGTACTTTATTGCTACCCATGGTTGAAGAAAAGGGAAATCAGATACTGCCTTAAAAACAGCTCAATCTGGTTACTTAACAAGAAGATTGGTTGATTCATCTCAAAATATTATTATTAAATCAGATGACTGTGAAACTGTTCATCATAAGACAGTTACAAAAGGTTTAAAAGCTGGTACATTTGATGAAAATTTTGATGATAGAATTTATTCACATACTCTTGCTACACCTGTTTTAGATAAAAAATGAGATGTACTATTCGAAGCTAATACTATTATTAACGTTCCAGTATTAAAAGCTTTAAATGAAAATGAAATTACAGAAGTAAATATTAGATCAGTACTAACGTGTGAAACGGAAGGTGGTGTTTGTAAGGCTTGTTATGGTCTTGACCTTTCAACTACAAGATGAGTTGAAACATGATCACCAGTATGAGTTATCGCAGCACAATCAATTTGAGAACCTGGTACTCAGTTAACGATGAGAACTTTTCACTCGGGTTGAGTTGCAAAAGAAGGATGAGATATGACACAAGGTCTTTCAAGAGTTGAAGAACTTTTTGAAGCAAGACTGGCGAAAAATCCTGCTGAGATTTCTGATTTGAATGGTGTTATCTCTGTGAATCAAACAGAAAAAGAACTTATTGTAAGAGTGGAAGCTCAAGAGTTAATGGAAGATGAATATTATTACGCTGAACATTTTGATGTTGCTGTAAAGGTATGACAAGAAATTAAGGTAAAACAAATTCTTGCAAGAAGTACAAAAGATAAACAAAAATTAGTTTCTACTTTTGGTTGAATTATTAAAAGTATTTCTGATGGAGTTATAGTTGTAAAGGATAAAGAAAATAAAGCTTTTGAATATAATTTCCCATTATGAAAGAATTTATCAGTATCTGAAGGTGATGTTGTTACTAAATGACAAAAAATCACTGAATGACCAATACATCTTCAAAAACTAATGGATGTAGCTGGAGTACTTCCTACTGAGCAATATATTGTTGATGAAATTAAATCTATTTATGCTTCTCAATGACAAACAGTAAACTCAAAACATATTGAGTTAATTGTAAGACAAATGTTTAGTAGAGTAAGAGTAAATAGTAAATGAGATACAAAATTCTTCCCATGAGATATTGTAGATATCATTAAATTCAAAGCTGCAAATGATGCACTTATCCGTGAAGGGAAAAAACCTGGTATTGCTGAGAGATTACTTCTTGGTATTACAAAAATTTCTCTCTACACTGATTCATGGCTATCAGCTGCTTCGTTCCAGGAGACTGTAAGAGTACTCGTAGAGTGATCTGTAAGTGGGAAAACAGATAAATTCGTGGAAATGAAAGAAAATGTTATTATCTGAAGATTGATTCCAGCATGAGCACATTATAAAGCTCATGGAACAGATGTTTCCGATGAACAATACTTTGATCCAGAGGATACTTGAGTTGATACGTCTGAAAGACATGTCAAAGAAGTTATGGATGAAATGAAATGAGAAAGTGATTTCTAATATAGTCTTGACTATAAAATAAAACTACCTACTATATAGGTAGTTTTATTTTATTATATATTTTATATGAATGCAGATAGAGTACCTTCATGAGAAGGTTTAAGTAATGCAGATATATTTGAAAAGATCATGAGTAAATTAGAGGATCCACAGATAAGAGCAAATTTGAACTTAGAGGAGAGTGAATGCGCACTTATAATAAATCATCTCCGTAGAGAAACGAAAGAAAATTTTAGTTATAGTTTTTTACTTACATTAAAAACAAATTCTAAACCTAGAAGTAATATGTTTATGTTTTTAAATTGATGTGTTGATTATTTTGTTATGAGACAAACACAAACTGATAGTAAGGTTGGGGGAGCGATAGCAGAAATAAAAGTAGGTATAGAAAAAACTATTAATAAATAAAAAAACCAAAAAAAGAACTATTAGTTTTAAACTAATAGTTCTTTTTTTATTTAATTACATGTCATTTAACATTTTGAGTACATCTTCTGCATCTGTTTCTTGGTCTTTAGATTCTTCTTCTTTGATTTTCTTTTTAGAATCTTTGAGTTGGAAATCTTGCCATTCGATAAGATGTTTTTCATTCAGTTGTTTGATCTCATCTTGGTATTTTGTTTCAAGATCTTCAAGTTTTTTCTTTTCTGTATCAAGAATACTATACAGCCTATCAACTTGTTCATCCGTCATTGAAGGCATAATATCAAACCAATATTGTCTTTCATTATCATCCATAGAGTCAGTTGCAAGGATCAATTTTATAAGTTCAGCATATTGAGCTTGAACATCATCTGATACATGAAAAGCTTTCCCACCTTGTTTTATTTCTGCCATAATGTTTAGTTAATATTTATTACTCTTTTAATTATACCAAAACTTTTTAAAATTTGCAAAAAAAAAATAACAAATATAATAAAAACCAGTTGATAAATGCCTAAAATGATTTTAAATTTATAAAAATATTTCTATGCTTTTGGTTTATATTTGATTATATACATTGTTTTTAGTCTGAATTTGGGGCTTTTTCATTATTGCTAAGATTCATGCATTTAAATTTAAAAATTTTAGTAATCATATTACAAAAATAACAAATAGTTTATTTGTTTTGCTCGTACTTTTATCTGTTTTTTGATATGGTGTTATCTTGTTTTCATCTAATTTAGATAATTCAGTTGAGATAGAAAATCCATCAGATAATTTTTCTGAAATTGATTATTAATTCTTATAAACAAAAATATGTCTATTTTTACAAAAATTATTAACCGAGAAATTCCAGCAGAGATTATATTTGAAAATGATGTTTTGATTGTTATTAGAGATATAAACCCAAAAGCAAAGGTTCATCTATTAATTATTCCAAAGAAAGAAATATATACGATTAATGACTTAGGTCAAGAAGATACAAAACTCATTGCTGAAATGTTTTTTACTGCCCAAAAAGTAGCAAAAAATATGGGAGTAAGTGAGTGATATAAGCTCAATTTTAATGTGTGAGAAAAATGAGGACAAGAAGTTATGCATATACATATGCATCTCCTATCAGATATATAAAATTTTTAAATTTAAATACTCTATATGAACAAAAATAAAATAATACTTTCAATTATAGGAATATCTTTACTTCTATTTGTAGTTTGGATTTTTTCTATCTTAAATAATGATAAATGAGAAACTTGAAAAGGAAGTTCAACTTGAAACGATTTTTTAGTTTGGATCATGAATGATAGCGCATCAAATATGTGAGATGTTATGACTGATTTTAAAGCACTCAATCCAAAATACAAAAATACACAAATAAAAATTGAAAGTTTTTCATCTTATGAAGACTATTATTCAGCTTTGGCTTCAGCAATATCAAAATGAAAATGACCAGACTTATTTGTATTAAATAATAATGAAAAAACCTCTATCTTTCAGGATCAAGTTCTCTGAATTAACCCTGAACTCATTAGTCCAATAGATTTTAGGAAAAAATATAAGTGAGTATTTTCAGATGATTTAATTATGTCCGTATTAGATGGAGAAAAACAAGTGGAATTTTTAATTTGAGTTCCTATTGGATATGAAACTTTATGAATCTATTTTAATAGAAGGTACATAAAAGCCTCGGAATTAACATCTCTATCAGGTCTTAATAGTATCATTTCAAAACTAAAAGATAAAAAACCAAACTTAATTCCAATTTGACTATGAAATTGATCTACAGTATATAATGCAGCTGATATTGTTACACAATTTTTTATGTTAGAAAATGGGGTATCTAAACTTGCTGATGTTACTGGACCAAAACTGAAACAAAGTTTAGCATCATATTTATTATATTGAGATATCTCATGAAATAATGCTTATAATTCAAGATATAGTGATTTAATAGCTTTATGAAAAAATAACTTAGACCTTTTCTCACAATCAGAGACCTATATGGTAGTTTGATACCCTAGAATGATCCAAGAAATTCATAAGAAATGATTTTGAAAAAACTTCTTACTTGCAAGTCCATTTCCTCATTATTACTCTGGTGATGGAGCTACTTTGTTAAATTATAATTACTTTGTTATAAACAAGGATTCTAGTAATATTGATTTAGCAACAACTGTTTTGCAATTCCTTTCAACAGATTCAGGAGTAGGGACATATTTAGATACATTTCCATATTACTTACCAGCATTGTTATCGTTAGAATCAGATAAGTTATGAGAAAAAATTCATCCAGAGTTCAATATGGTTTTAGGAGATTTTTATGAACCATCATATGAATTAAAGAGTTTTGATAAGTGAGTAAAGAACCTTTATGATAGAGAAATTCTTTCTATTTTGGATAACCCTTCAAACTATAAAGAATTATTTGATTCTTTTAGGTCTAGAATTACTTGTAAAACGACAAAATTTGTTCATTTAGAAAACTTATCATCAAGTTGTGAATAAAAATTTATATTCATATATTCATATTCCTTTTTGCGACCAGAAGTGCGGATATTGTAGATTTGCATCTATCTGATCTACTCAAAAATTTCAAATATCAAAATATGTCCATTCATTGGTAGATGAGGTAAGAACCTCACCCCTAACCCCTCTCTTACAGGAGAGGGGGATATGAGTTTTTGTGCCTCCTTCTCCTGTAGGAGAGGGAATTCAAGGGTGAGGTTATTTAAAAAGTATTTATTTTTGATGAGGAACCCCAAGTGTTTTGGAACTATCTCAGATAAAAATGATTCTTGATACAATGGAATCGAAATATTGTTTTGACCCTGATATTGAAATCACACTTGAAACGACACCAATTAACGTGACGAAAGAGAATTTACAAAACTGGAAAAAATTATGAATAAATAGGATAAGTATGTGAGTGCAAACTCTGAGTACGAAAAGTCTAGATGAAATATGAAGAGGGAATAAGTGAGATATCATACAGGCTTTAGATCTTCTACAAGAGAGATGAATTGATAATATTTCTCTTGATTTTATTATCGGACTCCCGTATGTAGAAAAATGAGAAATTAAAAAAGATATAGAGTATATATTAGATGCATATTCATTTATAAAGCATATTTCGGTATATTTGCTTGAAGAATACTACAATGAAGATAAAATAATAGAAACAAAATATGATAAGGTAACGTATCCAGATGATTGGAATAAACTTGGGATAAAGGATGAAGATTACTTAGCTGAATATAGAGAAATAAAAAAATTTTTAAAATCTAGGTGATTTCATAGTTATGAAATATCAAATTTTTCTCAACCATGATACGAATGCAAGCATAATCAGGCATATTGGAACCATTCACAAATAGTTGCTTTTTGATTATGAGCATATTGATATACAAATTGAGTAAGGTATAGAAATAGTGATAGTTTTAATGAGTATTACAAGAGAGAAAAGAAAGTGCAAGAATTAAGTAACTCAGAAGACCTCTTTTTAGAAAAAATTATGTTTCAGCTCAGGACTTCTGGGATAGAACAAAGTTTATATTCACAGTTAGATACAAATAAAATAAATTTATTTATAAAAGACTGATATTTAAAAGAAGAAAATTCAGTTATAAAATTAGAGGATAAATGAGTACTTGTAATGGATTATATATTGAAAGAAATAATTTAAGCTACGAGTACAAAAAAAAGACTCAATGAAATTGAGTCTTTTTTTTGTTTGTATAAATTAGTCTGTTAATTGAACTTTTAGATGATCAAATAGATGATTAATTAAATCATCTAAGTTTTTGAAATCTTCTCTTTCAGATCTATAAGAGTTTCCATCTAAATTTGCTTGAACCTTTCCGTTAAATTCACCCTTTTTATTCTTTTCTACTGAGAGTTCGATAATCCCTTCAGCATCATTTTTAGTGAATTGTTTTAAGTATGAATCAAGTTTTTTATTTATATTTGTTTCAACAAGTCTATCAATGACTTCTTTTGATTCTTCTAATAGTTTATCTATGTGTATTTTTATTTGTAATTCCATATTCTGAATTGTTTAATTATAAATTAATGTACGATTATTTTATCATACTTCATTTTAAATGCAAGAATTTTCAAGTAAAAAAATAAAATTTAAGTTGAAATATCAGGAAAAAGGGTTATATTTTATCTGATTGTTTTTCCTTTATATCTGAGAAAAATAAATAAAAAAATACTTTCTAAAATACGAGTTATAAAATGAAATATGTAAAAACTATTGGTCTTGAAATACATATGAGAATAAAGTCTGAAACAAAGATGTTTTGTAGTTGTAAAAATGCAGTAGCACTTGCCCCAGAAGCAAATATAAATGTGTGTCCTATATGTATGTGATTTCCAGGAATGCTTCCTGCTCTCAATGCAGAAGTTGTAAGATTGGGGCTTATTGGTGGTATGATGATGAACTGTGAAGTAAATAAATATTCAAGATTTGATAGAAAGACGTATTTTTATCCTGATAGTCCGAATAGTTATCAAATCACTCAGCTCTATGATCCAATTGTATGATTAGGATCAGTAAAAACTCTTGTAAATGGAGAGACTAGAGAATTCCGTATTCATCATATGCATTTAGAAAATGATGCTTGAAAGCTTATTCATACATGAGGTAAAACTTTATGTGATTTTAATAGAGCATGAAGTCCACTTATGGAAATAGTAACAGATCCAGTTTTTCATGACAAAGAAGAAGTAATGGAATTCTTAAGAGAATTACAAAAAATCATGAGAGCAGCAGGAGTCTCAGATGCTGATATGGAAAAAGGTCAAATGAGATGTGATGTAAACTTATCAATTGCTCCAGAGTGAGCAAAAGAATGGTGAATGAGAACAGAAACAAAAAATGTAAATAGTTTTTCTGCTATTTGAAGAGTTATTGATCATGAATATAAAAGACAATTAAAAATTATTGAATCAGGTGGAGAAATTGATCAAGAAACGAGAGGTTGGGATGATGAAAAATGAACGAGTACTTCGCAAAGATCAAAAGAAGATGCTATGGATTATAGGTATTTTCCAGAACCTGATTTATTGCCAATTAATCTGACAGATGAGTTTATTTCAGAAGCAAGAGCCTGCTTAGTAGAGCTCCCAATTGATAGAAGGCTCAGATATCTCAATGAATATAAACTCTGAGATGATGATGCGAGAATTTTAACAGCTGATAAAGCTTTATCAGATTACTTTGAAGGATTAGTATCTCTCACAAAAGATCCAAAAAGATCATGTAGTTATATTACTACTATATTGCTTGCTATTATTAAAGAAAGCGAGGAAATTAATTCTGTTTCTGAGTTAAAGTTTGATATGAAACAATTAGCAAGAGTTATTGAGCTTGTAAATTGAGATGAACTCTCATCAACAAATTCGAAACAAGTTATTGAAGAGCTATTTAATAATGGAGGTGATGCTGATCTGATAGTGGATGAGAACAACCTTAGACAAAAGAATGACACTTGAGCACTCGAAGCAATAGTTGACGAGGTAATTGCAAATTTTCCAAATCAAGTCGAGGATTACAAAGGTTGAAATGAAAATATATTTGGTTTCTTTGTATGACAATCTATGAAAGCTTCAAAATGACAAGGGAATCCAAAGATTTTTAATGAATTGTTAAAAAAGAAGTTGGGGTAATTTTTTTAAAACTGGACATGATAAATAGTCCAGTTTTTTTGTGTCTCAATTTTTTGCATAGCTATTTAATATATGATATTATTATAGTAAGTTTTTACTCCCAAATTTGTTTTGGGCAACTGCTACAATAAAAATAAAAACAAAAACATATGATTCTTTCAAATATAAAACAATTTTTTAATAGAAATAAAAAGATATTTTACTATCTGGGGTTTATTTTTGCGGTATTTATGTTGAGTGGGGAAGGAGCTTTTGCGGCTGAATGAGATTCTACAGACCCAGGAGGAAACTCTGAAGGTTGAGATACAGTAATAACGGGATTAAATTGATTATTTAAGATTGTAGCTTGAATATTAGGGTTACTTACTCAAATGGTATGAGTTTTTCTTACTCCTGAATGGGTAAATGGATGAGTAATTGGTATCTGAGAAACTATTAAACAATTATGGATTCTTGTTTCAAATGTTGTATATTTTATATTTGCATTTCTTTTAATTGGAATTGCATTTATGAACATTATTTGAAAATGAGGGGATAAATTTCAACTTAAACAAGCATTACCAAAATTTGTAGTATGAGTTCTAATAGTACCCTTCTCATGGTTTTTTGTTCAGTTTATTATATCTATAAGTTCTATCCTTGCTGCATCAGTTCTATCATTACCTTTTGAAGTATTGGATAGTGCTAATTTATCTTCAGTCGAAAATACAAAAATATGTACTGATTTTGAAATAAATTGAAGTGATTCTTCTTGTAGGCAGAAAGGTGATGCGAGGCCAAGTCTCAAGACTCTGATGAAGTGAAAAGGGTTATATTGATTGTTGAATACATACACATACTGAATTTTTGAAATAGATGAGTTTTCAAAGGTAGTTGAAAGGGATGTTGAAATAAGCATTACAAATGTAGTTGAACTTTGAGTTGAAAAGATATTTCATATATTATTTATTGTTGTTTATACTATATTAGTTATATCTCTAGCACTAGCTCTATTTACAAGAGTTGTATGGTTATGGTTATATATGATATTTTCCCCCGTCTTTTGATTATTATATTTCTTTTGAAAAGAAAATGAATGATTCTTAGATTGAAAATTTAGTGTTACTCAGTTTTTTTGATTAGCAATGGTTCCTGTTTATGTTTCTGGAGCTCTTTGATTTGGATTACTTTTTATATTTGTAGCTTGAAATTGATTTGCTACAGAAAATAACACTCTTAATACTGTTATAGAATTTTGAGATGAATGAGAATATTCTCATATTATTTTGTTTCCCGAAAGTGGTAATAGTTTTAAAGTAAGTATAAAGTGAGAAAAAGGGAGTGAATCTGCAACAAAAATGAATAATGTTTTAAATTGATCAAAATGAATTTTCTGAGAAATTTTAATGCAACTCTTTTGACTTGCAATATTATGGATATCAGTAATGGCAGCACTGAAATGAAGTAAAATTACAGAAGCTGTTGTACAGCCGATTGCTGACTTCGGGAAGCAAGTATGATCACTTGTTGCAAAATCTCCACAATATGCGCCAGTGTTTGGTTGAAAATCAGCAACTGAGCTATCAACTGCGGCTTCAACTGTAAGTTCTTCTGTCCAAGGGCATTATAATACTAAATGAACTCAATGGTGAGAAAATCTTTCTCCATTTTGAGGTAATAATACAACTAAAATGAGCGGAATTAATGCAAGTCATACTTCATGAGCTTGAAGTGATCAAACTCATGTTGACGCACATATTAAGGACTTCTGAAAACATATTAAAGAATTGAAAGGTACTTTGGTTAATTCATCAGAAAGAGAAAAATTTATGGAGATGATAAAAATGCAATTTTGAGATAAGTTACATGATAAAGTTAAAGATAGTAAAAATGAACAAGATTTCTTTACAAATTTCAAAAAGAACAGTTCCGAAATATCAACAGCTGGTTGAAATCAAATATGGACTAATGTTTTAGCTCATATTAGAACTAAAGATGATTTTGCTGAATACTTTGAAAAATGAACATCATCTGATGAATCATGAAGTACTAGAGAAACAGATATAAAAGCAGGTAGTAGTTGATATGATAATGATTGAAATACATGGGCAAATTATAGTTTAAAAGATTGATCTACTATTAATGTTAAAGTAGTTGATTGAATTAAACAGGTAGTTGATGGTTGAGATAATCTAGCAAAATTAATTGTTCAATGAATGTCAGAAGATGGCATGAAAAACATTTTATGAAAAATGAATATTAATAGTGAGACTGAAGTAAATAAAACTTATGAAAAGATATTAGAAACAGGTATTTATACTGATTGAAAATGAAAGTATTCATTGTCTGAAACAGTAGGAGGTAAATCATATACAAAAGTAAATAACAAAGATCAACTATATAAAGAAAAAGAAGAAAACTAAAATAAAAACCAAGCAAAGCTTGGTTTTTATTTTAGTTTTCTCAGGAATTCATCTATCTCAACTATTTCAACATAATCATAATTTGTTTTCTTAATTTCTAATTTCGGAATACTTTCAACAATTAAATATTTTTTATTCTTATCTTTTATTTTTGATAGCTTATTTACTTCTTTTTTTAGTTGACCTTTATCCTTAGCTTCACTCATATGGATATAAAGGTTTAATCATGAAACATACTGAGAAGTAGTATAAAAGGTAAAATCAAATACTCAGTTTAATCAATTGTATACTGTATATCATTTCTTTCTTAGTTCATTAAAAATAAGATTTTCTAACAGTATTTGTCTATCTAAACTATAACAATTTAACGAGTTTCTTATTCATGTATCTGTAAAATAGTACTTTACCCTTGATGATATTTCCTTTGATTTTTTTAAATCATAAGTATAAACTTTTTTAATTATTTTTGCTTGAAGAGAGTAATCTATGTAATCAATAGTTGTTTTAAGTGATATTTGCATATGTTTACATAGTCATTTTTGTAATTCTCTCAATGAAAAGAATGTATTATTTCTAGATAGGTATGAAATAGTATATTTATAGAGATCTAGGTTTTTTACTCAAAAGTTAAAAAATATATCTTTTGTAAAAATATCATTTTGAACAAGGGAAAGAAATTTTTCTTTTAAATAAATATTTTGGATAACAAGAATTTCACTTAATAATCAATATTTTAAAATAATGTCTAAATCATACTTTTTGATATTATTTATAGTTCTTGGTAAAATCTCTATTTCTGCTTTTCCTCAAATTTTAATTGTATTTCATACAAGTAAAACTTTTAAATCATTATTATATGACTTGAGGATGAAGTTTTTGATTCATTCTACTTTGGTACAGTTCTGTAAAATAACTATTTTTGGTGTTTTGTATAACTTTACATATGTATTATAGAGATTATTTAAATGTTCCTCTGATTGTATTTCATTTGAGTTATCTAAATCTTTGTTGAAATAAAAATAGTTATCACTCATCCCTAACTTTTCTAAAAGTTCTTTTACTATATTTGTTTTTCAAACGTTTTTTATTCAGCTAACAATAACCAACTTATCTTTGTTAAGATGCTGAACAATTCTCTTTATCTCACTATTATTATTACTGAAAATAACTCTCCTGGATAAAAAGTCATGATTTATTTTTAATATATTTTCCATAATACTTATTTAATAATTGTTAATGTATACTTACTCATTTTTGAATTTATATATTTATAATAAGTATTTTTACTGAAAGTCAACCACTGACTTACTATTTACTTTATTTTTCTCATTTTTTGGTTATAATCCATCCATAATTTTAACCAGTAGAAATATATATGGAAACACAAATAATTAATATATTAAAAAAAGTTATCAAAGATAATTATGATCTTGATCTTTCTGAAATTAAGTTAGAAAATCCACCAAAAAAAGAACTTGGTGATTTTGCATTTGGTTGTTTTGTATTGTCTAAGGAATTAAAAAAGTCACCAGCAATGATAGCGTCAGATTTAGAACTTCTTTTAGTTGAACAAGATATCATAGATGATGTAACTGCAGCATGACCATATTTAAATATCAAAGTATCAAAAACTATTTTTACTGATAGTTTTCATGAGATGTATAAACACAAAGATGAATTCACAAAATCAGATATTTGAAAAGGTAAAACTATTGTTATTGATTATATTTGATCAAATGTTTGAAAACCTCTCCATATTGGTCATATGTGTACACCAAACCAAGGACAAGTATTAATAAATCTTTATAAAAAATTATCATATAATGTGATCTCAGATTCTCATATAGGGGACTGGGGGATCATATTTTGAAAGTTAATAACTGCTTATAAACTTTGGGGAGATGAAGAAAGATTAAAATTTAATGCAGTAGATTATTTACTTGAATTATATGTAAAAATTACTGCTGAAGCTGAAAATGATAGTACTTTGGAACAAAGAACAAGAGATGAATTTAAACTACTATCTGAAGGAAATAATGACTCAGTTCAATTATGGAAAAAATTCACATCATATTCAATCGATGCTATGAATATACAGCTTTGAAGGTTATGAGTAAAGCCAAATTTTAATATATGAGAAAGTTTCTATGAATGACTCTGACTTCCAAAAATAGAAGAATACCCAGACTTGAAATGGGATATGGAATTCATAGTGAAAGAGTTAATTAAGAAATCAATAGCTACACAAAATGATGATAATTCAGTTTGAGTGATATTTGACGATGCATTAAAAATTCCATCTTGTATATTACAAAAAAGAGATGGAACTCATGGGTATTTAGCATCAGATCTTGCTGCAATTAAATATAGAATGGATAATTGGAACCCAGAAAAAATTGTATATTTCATTGATATGAGACAACAACTACATCTAAAACAAGCATTTATTATTGCAAAAAAGGTTTGATGGGTAAAAGAAGATACTGAATTATTCCATGCTTATAACTGATTTATAAGCTTAAAAGATGGTGCAATGAGTTCAAGAAAGGGGAGAATCATAAAACTTGATAAACTTCTTGATGAAGCGGAAGACAGAGCAAAAAAAATAATTTTAGAGAAAAGAGACGATATCGTTTGAAATGAATTAGATGAGTTATCAAAAATAATATGAATCTGAGCTATTAAGTATGGATATCTAAAAAAATCAAGAGAAACAGATGTTATCTTTGATTGGGATGAGTTTATGAGTTTTGAAGGGAATAGTGGACCATATATTCAATATGCATACGTGAGGGCTAGAAGAATATTAGAGAATTTCTATAATAAAAATGTAGAGCTGTCTCTTGAAGGTACCCATATAGGAAAATTTGAACATTCTGAAGAAGTAGAGCTGGTAAAGTCTATTTGAGAATATTGAGATATTTTATTAAAAACGGCTGATACCAATATGCCACATCATTTATGTACTTATACATATGATCTCACAAAAAAGTTTAATAGTTTTTATAATACAGTTCATATACTCAATGAAGAAAATCAGGAGAATAAAATAATTAGATTACAATTAGTTGAATTATTTACAATAGTATTAAAGGATAGTTTTGAAATTCTTGGTATTCAAATGCCAGAAAAAATGTAATTATAAAAATAAAATATGGTAGATTATAATAGTTTTGCAAAAACATTCTCAGATTCAAGAAAAAATATGAAATGGCCAGAAATGGATTATTTTTTAGGGAATATTTTAGATGGTGAATCTATTAGTATTCTTGATATCTGATGTGGAAATTGACGTTTTCTATGAGAATTAAAATCTAGGTTTTCTGATAAAATAACTTCAGAAAATTATCTTTGAGTAGACTTATCTAAATGATTACTGGATGAAGCAAAAAAACAATATCCTGAATATAATTTTCAGGAATTAAATATGCTTGATCTTGATGAAATAAAAAATAAATTTTCTCATATATTTTTCTTTGCTTCATACCATCATTTGCAAACTCTAGAAGAAAGATGAAAGGTCATAAAAAAAACTTATGCTTTACTAGAAGAATGATGAAAAATATATATGACAAATTGGGCATTAAACAGTGATTTTAATAGAAAAAGATATGATAAGAGTGTCATAGTTTGAACAGAAAATCAATTTTGAAGTATAGATTATAATATAAAAATATGAGAATTTGAAAGATATTATCATTGTTTTGATATATCTGAACTCGAGTATCTTTTTAAAGAATCATGATTTGAAGTAATTGAGAATAGATTATTTGATAATCAAAGAAATATAATTTCAATCATAAAAAAAACTGAAGTGTAAACACTTCAGTTTTTTAGTAATTAAAATTATTCAGCAAAATCAGTCACTGCATAAGGAATTCATTGATCCGCTTGTTTTGAATCATAATTAGCAAGAGCAGTTCAAGATGATGTTTTTCATTCCTCTTGTTTATCTATAAGTATAGTATTTGAAGATCAAATAAGAGTAGATGGACAGAGTAATTTATCGTCATAACATGACTCTTCATCATAATCACCAACAATTCTGGTTACATATTTATCAGTTCAGTTTTCTTTGATTGTAAATGCAAGGTTATAATTTGTCCCATTATAATTTTGAGTCCAATCTCAACTAGACTTAGCTTTTTTATATGTGGCATATACGTATCTTCATACTCAGCTATCTATAAGTAATTTTGATCATATTTTTAAATCTCAATTTTCAGGATCATATAAATCTTTAGATAAATATTTCTTTCCTAAAATATCTCTTGATATTGTTCACTTAGCTCAGATTTGTTTAGCAGTCCAGTCAGTTGATCAGTCATTTAATCAGTATACTTTTCATCCTCCATCTGCATTATCTAAGATAGTTATTTCAGCTTTGTCATATGTAACATCTATTGTATTTGATGGTTTTGCAGTAGTTCATGAATTATATCCCCACATGTTTGCTGAAGCATCATATGCCTCTGTAGCAGGATAGTAGTTATTATCTACTTTATATTGTTGTAATGCAGTTTCAATAGTTGATATATCATTTATTTTTCTTCCAGAAACAGCTTTATCAACGGCTCATCCAAAATTTTGATATGCAACTACTGATATAATTGCTAGGATTGTTATTACTACAAGAAGTTCAACAAGTGTGAATGCTGTATTTTTTAGATTTCTCATAAGATTCCTTAGATATTAAAAATATAATAAAAACAAGCTCATATTATCGTTTTTTGCTTTTATGTAAAGAAATATTTGCAAAAATCTTAAAAAGATTATCATATAATATCAATAGCACATATTATTTATTATTTTTAAATGACGCAGTATACCAAGATTGATAAAAAAGTAGATGGAATTATAAAAAATGTAAAGGGTTACATGAAAAATTTGTCCCCTGATTTTATTGACGTCGAAATTCGTAAAGCGTACATATTTGCAAAAGAAGCTCATGAATGACAGTATAGAAAATCTTGAGACCCTTATATTATTCATCCAGTTGAAGCAACGAAAATATTATTAAGTTTAAAACCTGATATATATACCATCCAATCTTGTTTACTTCATGATGTAATCGAAGACACCCCTAGAACAGCTGAGGATATTCAAGAAATATTTGGTGATGAGGTTGCTTTTTTGTGTTTAGGAATGGAAAAACTTTCAAAAGTAAGATATAAATGAGAACAAAGAGAAGTCTGAAGTTTGAGGAAAATGTTTATTGCTATGGCAGAAGATTTAAGAGTGGTTTTTATTAAACTTTCGGACAGACTTCATAATATGAGGACATTAAAATTTCATCCAAAACCAGAAAAAAGAGAAAAAATTGCACTGGAAACCATAAATATATTTTCTCCAATTGCTGATAGGTTAGGGCTTTATAATTTTAAAAATGAACTTGATCAGGAGTGTTTAAAAATATTAGATATAAAAAATTATAAAAAAATAAAGAAACAACTGAAAGAAATGGAAGATTCTAGAGAGTCTTTTTTGAAAAATGTAAGAGTAGAAATAAAAAAAATTTTAGATGGAGAAGTACAAGATTATGAAATTGATTATAGGGTGAAGTCTATTTACTCTATTCATAAAAAATTAACAAAAAAATGAATTGATCATATAGAAGATTTACATGATTTATTTTGAATAAGAGTTATTGTAAAAGACTTATCAGATTGTTACAGAGTGTTATGACTTATTCATAATAAGTGGTCACCACTCCCTTATCGATTTAAAGACTATATAGCTCTTCCAAAACCTAATGGTTATAAAAGTATTCATACTACTGTGATATGACTTTTAAAAGAACACAGGAAACAACCAACAGAGATTCAAATCAAAACATACAAAATGAAAGAATATTCAGATATATGAGTAGCAGCTCATTTTGAATATAAAGAAAAGTGAAGTAGTATAGTGAAGGATATAGATTGGATTAAAGAATTAAAGGATCTTACTCAAAATATAGTTGATAGTGATTTCATTTGATCGCTTAAAATCGATATGTTTAAAAATAGAATTTTTGTTTTTACCCCGAAATGAGACTTAATAAACTTACCTCATGGTTCGACTCCAGTAGATTTTGCTTATTATGTTCATACTGAGCTATGAAATCATATTAGTATGGCCAAGGTAAATGATAAAATTTATCCATTGGATAAAGAATTACATAATTGAGATTTCGTTGATATAATCATTGATAAAAATAAAATACCAAGTCCTTTCCGGATATCATTTTTAAAAACAGTAAAAGCAAAAAATAGTGTAAAATCATATTTAAAGAAAGAAGATAAAGAATTACACAGAGAAAGAGGGAAAGATATTATGAATAAGTATCTAGATAAACTTTGATTATGAGTCTTTGATAAAGATTTATCATTATTAAAAGTAATTGATGGAAAGAAATATTCTACGGAGAATAGATGGACCTTATTAGAGGAGGTAGGAAGTTTTAATATTACTCCATCAATTTTATTGAAAAGAATAATTAAAAGTAATAAAATTGATGTAAAGTGATCAGAAGCAAAAGCTTTAGATTCAGCTAAAAAGAAAAAAAATACACATAAACGTAAAGTAATAATATGATGAGAAGCAAATCTAAAATATACATATTGTCAGTGCTGTAAAAAGCAAACTTTAGATGCTATAGTTTCACACATAAATTCAAAATGAATATTAACCGTTCATAAAAGAGATTGTAAGATATTAAGAGATGTAAATAAGGAAAGATTATTACCAACATATGTAGAGTGATATGAATCACAAAGTTTGGAATTCTCTATAAATTTTGTTTTAAAGAATAAAATTTGAATGTTAAAAAGTTTAACTGAGATACTATTTTCAATGGATATAAACATTGAAGAAATAATATCTAAGAAAATTTGAAATTTAAATACATGATTATCCTTGAAGCTCGTTATTCCTGATTACGACTACCTTATTATTGATAGACTGATTGATAGGGTAAAATTATATTATTGAGATGACCTTGTTAGTCATTCGTTAGAAAAAATTATGCATTAAAAAAACTCTGCTTTTGCAGAGTTTTTTTTATTTTCTAAGATTTAGTTTTTCTAATACTTCAGTATATTTAGTAGGATCTTTTCTTTTTAAATATGAAAGAAGTTTTCTTCTTTTAGCTACCATTAACATAATTCATCTTCTAGAATGATTATCTTTTTTATGTTCTTGTAAATGGTCTTTTAAGTTTTCAATTTTAGCTGTTAAAATAGCTATTTGAACCTCAGTTGAACCTGTATCTCATTTATTTGTTGCAAAATCAGCAATAATATCTTTTTTTACTTCTTTAGTTACACTCATTGTTGTATTTTTAAGAAAATATAAATAGTTTTTTCAGTGAATTTCCTGAAAAGTGTAATAAACCAGAAAAATACGCCAGTAAATTACGCAGGGTAGTATATGAAAAAAATAATAAACCACAAATAAAAATTGTAAAATTTCAATTCCTAATTAATATGATATATATTATTACTTGTTATTTTTGGTGACCATAAATGAATAAAATTACTTATCACTCAGACTGAAAAAAATTCTATTTTGAAAACTACACATTTGATCTTGTGAATTTAGAAGCAAAATTTATATACTCTTTTGATAGAGAAACTTACTTTGAAGAAGTAATATCTTTTGATGATCCCAATTTTGATCTGAGATCGGACTTAGATTTTGAAATTTTAGATAATTTACTTTTTCATCTTCATATGGCTTTAGGGATTAGTTATTATAAAGCCTATCCAACTTCGAAATTAATAGTTGATTCATGATATCTAGATAGTTATCAAGTATCTTTTTGGAAAAAATTTTACAAGAACTGACTCTGAGAATTTTTATTTATAAATAAAATTTTCCCAGAAAATTTGTTCCACTTTGAAAGTAATCATGAAAAGAAATTACAAAAAAAAGATTTTCTCTTGAAAGATAGAGCACTTGTTGCGATTGGTTGAGGAAAAGACTCTCTTGTATCCATGGAGCTTTTTAAAAAAGCGTGAATTGGTTTTGATACTTTTGTATTTGGAAAAACTGATAGCATTAAAGAATCTTGCATAAATATAATTTGAAAAAATAATTTTCTTGTCACAAGGAAAATATCTCAAAAATTATTTGAACTAAACGAAAGCTGATATTTTAACGGACATGTCCCTATAACTTGAATAATAGCCTTTGCTATGGAAGTAATTGCATATTTATATGATTATAAATATCTTGTTTTATCAAATGAACGTTCTGCAAATTTTTGAAATACTGAGTGGGAATGAGTAGATGTAAATCATCAGTATTCAAAAAGTTTAGAGTTTGAAGAAGATTTTGCTCTCTATGTACAGAAATATATTTCATCAGATGTGAAGTACTTTTCTCTTTTAAGATGAATGTATGAATTTAAAATAGCTGAATTATTTACAAAACTTTGAACGAAATATTTCCAAGCATTTTCAAGTTGTAATAATAACTTTAAGATACATAATACAACCAAAGCCCATCAATGAATTTGGTGTAATAATTGTCCTAAGTGTGCGTTTGTATTTTCTATCCTAAGACCTTTTATTAACAAACAGGAAGTTATTGATATCTTCTGAGAAGATTTATATCAAAGAAAAGATCTAGAAAAACTATTCAAAGAGCTTCTTGGTGTTTCATGAATGAAGCCTTTTGAATGTGTATGAACAAACGAAGAAGTAATATTGGCTATGAAAAAAACTATTGAAAATACTTGTTACAATGAGACTCCGTATATATTAAGAATTTTCATAAAAGAGGTTGATAAGAATATGAAAAAAAATGATTATATCAAAATTGAAAATAAACTTTTAAAAGTATATGATGAAGATATAATACCTGCTGAAATAAAAACAAAGATAGATTTTTATCCGATAGAAGAAAATATATGAAAAAAAATAAGATAATACAAAAAGCTAAAAAATATTTTGACTGATGTAATAGAATATATGTTATTGCTGTTTTTTTTGTATTATTCTTTCTTATAATTATCTACAATCTTTTTGCATATACAGTTCTCAATTATAGTTTTTACAATCAATTAGCTGATAGACAACAAATCTGAGAAGTAACAGTACCCGTTACAAGGGGGACCATTTATTCCTCAACCAATCAAGGTACGATTCTAGGAACATCACTGAATTTGTATAATATTGCGATTGATCCAAAGATGGAATGAAATAAGGATAAATTACAAAAATTTTTAACGGAAGTTTCATACAAGCAACTTTGTTATCTGAATTCAAAAAAAGAATGTTATAAAAACCTATTGAAGTTTTTACGTGTTTTAGAAATTGAGGATTTTAGAAAAGATGAATTGCTTATTAAAGACCTTATTTCTGCATATTTGACTCCGAAATTAAACCAAACAAAAGTAAACAGTGTTTTTATTGATAAAGAACTTGATAATGAAGAAATAACTCAAATCATAAATTTATGAATAAAATGATTATATCCAAGCTGACAGTTCTTATATGTAAATCCAGAAGAAATTGATAGTGATGAGTATGCTTCAAAAGAACTCTCATCTATATTATGAATGACAGAGAAAAAAATTAAGCACCTTATTAGGAAAAGAGAACTCAGATATATTCCAGTTTTAAATAAATTATCAATATCAGTTTCAGAATACATTAAAAATTATCTCGAGGAAGAAAATATTGCGTTAAAAAATGGTATATTAGATAGAATAAATAGCATTTGAAATTTTATCATCTTAACACCAAATCCACATAGGTATTACCCAGAGAAAGAGGTAGGATCACAGTTAATTTGATTTGTAGATTCTGAATGAGTGGGGCATTATTGAATTGAGTGATATTTTGATGATATTTTGAAATGAAATAATGGAAAAATTGTAAGTAAAAAAGATGTCTTATGAAGAATAATTAACCCGATTGATTTAAAGAAAGAAGATTTTATTTGAGAATGAATTAAAATTCATTCAACGATTGATAGAAATATACAAAAAAAAGTAGAAACAATCTTAGAGAATGGTGTAAAGAGGTACAGAGCAAATAAGGGGACGATAGTTGTTATGGAACCCAAAACATGAAGAGTCTTATCTATTGCAAATTATCCAACATATAATCTGAACAATTATTGAGATGTATACGAACTTGAAAAAGTAAGATTTTCAAAATATCCTGACCCAAAAGTTGACCTTCTTTGATTTCCTGTATTTGTTGAAGATAAAGAAAACTGAGATAAATTTTATTATGATTCAAAAGAAATACTTTTAAGAAGAGCAGTTAGAGAAGAATTATGAGAAAATGCATTGGTGAAATATAAATATAAAAATGATTTTTGACCACAAGTTTATAAAAATGATGCTATTTCATCATTATATGAGCCAGGATCAATTATGAAAGCTCTTACTGTTGCTATATGAATTGATACATGAGAAATAAATAGATATAGTATGTACATGGATAAGTGAGAGCTTACAATTGATAGTTTTACTATTAAAAATGTTTCTGATAAGTGTCTTGGATACCATAGCTTTGCACATGCATTGAATTTTAGTTGTAATGTTTGAATGATTAGAATAGTTCAAAGGATTTGAAAAGTTTTATTACATCAATATTTTACAGATTTTGGCTTTAATGAATTAACTTGAATTACTTTAGAGTGAGAAGTATTTTCACAAGTTACCCCATGGGAGAAGTGGTCAAGAGCAAAACTATTTACGAGCTCTTATTGATTATGAGTGAGTGTCACTCCTCTTCAAATGGCATCATCGTATAGTACTCTTGTAAACTGATGAATATATATTAAACCTAGAATTATTGATTATATAGAATTTTCAAACAACAAAGTTATAAAGTACAAAAAAGAACTTGAAAGAAGAGTTATAAAGGAATCTACTTCAAAAATTATTGTATCAATGTTAGTTTCATCAGCAAAAGATGGAGCAGCTAAGAATTGAAATGTATTATGATATTCTGTTTGATGAAAAACCGGAACTTCACAAATTCCATATAAATGAATATATGAAAAATGAGTTTGAAGTACTATTGCATCTTATGCTTGATTTTGACCAGCAGAAGATCCAAAGTTTGTAATTATAGTGAAACTTGATAGACCTAGAACAAATAATTTTGGGTGACAAACAGCTGCATTTGTTTTCAATGATGTTGCGAGTTATTTATTTGATTATTATGAAATACCAAGAAGGGTAGTGAAGTAAAAAAATACGAATATTGACATAGTTTAAATAACAGGTAATATAATTTCGATATAAATTTGTATATAACTTAAATTAAAAAGGAGAATTACATGTTTTATAGAATTATATCTTTGTTTTCTTTATTATGTATGGTAGCAAATGTTTCTGCTGGATTACAACGTATTCCTGGGGATCAAATATGTGAAAAAATACCGGTTAATGTTGAACAGATAATTGACGGTAGAACTGCGAAGTCTCTTTTTATTGAATGGAGGCCAGATGGTGTATACACAACTGGAAATAAAAAAATTTATCCAGCAGCTCAGCATGTGGTTGTGAAAGATAATTTTCTTATCCATAGTGATGGATCTATATTATTTGAAGGTAAAAAAGTAAAACATAGCTTTAAAATGAAAGTAAATACTGACCTTGCTTCACATGTACTTATAGAAAAATCATATTTAGAAACGGTGACAAAAAGATATCCTTTAGATCAATTGAGTCAGATAAATTTAAAGATATCTCTTTCATTTAAGCCTGAATCATGCAGCTCATTTGTAAGGATGGAAGAAGTCCCTATGAAAAGTAAGTTTACATAACTCTTGGTAATACAGGAAAACAAATGTAAAAACCGACGAAAGTCGGTTTTTTATTTTTCTCATCATAAGAAATACTTGCCTTTTCATATTTATTATCTAATATACCGCTGCATTTTGATTTGAAACTATAAAAAGGAATAGTAAATGTTAAGAGTATTTTTAGTTTTACTTTTATTTTCTAGTAATTTAATGGCTGCTAATACATGCAAAAGCATTTCAGTACCATTGATATCTACATTAGGAAATATTGAATATAAACGTAACGTACTATGGAAAGAAGGTTTTGTTTATATGGAAAATCCATCTTCTCCAAAAGATTCTGCGAAAGTTAATATTAAAAAAATTAATAAAATGAGTATGAATGTAACTGTTCAGAAATTTGGTCAAAATGATATCAAGCTTAATGATAAGTATTTAAAAACAGCCTTTTATAGCATCGGTACAAGTTTTATTTTAATAGAAATTCAAGGTAATGCTGTTTCAATTACTACAAATGACAAAGTAATGTCAGATATAGTAAAATTTGATAAAATAACATTACCTATTGATATTACTTATGATCCAAAACTATGTACATCAGATGTAAAAATTGGTTATCGTGTTGAAACTTAGCAGTGATAATTAATTTTTATATACACTCAAACAGAAATATTTGAGTTTATACAATTAAAAAAACATACTCATGATATATGAATATGTTTTTTCTTTTTTTATATATGGTGCGAAGAAAGGGACTTGAACCCTCACGATCTAGGATCATACGCCCCTCAAGCGTACGTGTCTACCAATTTCACCACCTTCGCAGGTATCTATAATTTTTTCAAAAAAAATAACTCAGCTTCTAATTATATGTAGCTGAGCCATTTGAAGCTGTATTGTAAATGGTGCCGAGAAGTAGATTTGAACTACTGACACAGGGCTTTTCAGGCCCCTGCTCTACCCCTGAGCTACCCCGGCATATGCGTTTAACGCTTGCTTATTATATAAAAATTTCAGGATAAGCAAATTTTTTTTCGAGTTTTTTTTGCTTCTTGAAAAATACTAGGTAAAATATTTGAAGTATTTTAGATTTTAATCTATAAAGTAGATGAAAGTACAAGTTTGCTGTTGAAAAACATGTAAGTCAAGATTTAGTGAATATATTATCACTAGGTTAGAAAATGATAAACAAAAATTTAATTTAGATAACCTTGAAATAGAAGAATCTAAATGTATGTGAGATTGTAAAATTTGACCAAATATAATGATTGCTGGAAATAAAGAAAAATGAATGAACCCTGCAAAGGTTTCTGAATTAGTAAGAGCCAAATTTAAAAAATAACCCCACCCCCTAACCCCCTCCCTAGCAGGAGGGGGGATAATTATTAAATGAAAAAATTAATGCAAGTTTATAATACAAAAACAAGAAAAAAAGAAGAATTTAAACCATTAAAACAACAAGAAGTAAAAGTATATTATTGTGGTCCAACAGTATATAACTATGCTCATATTTGAAATTTAAGAACTTATATATATGAAGATATTGTTGTAAGATCACTAAGGTTTCTGTGATATAAATTATCAACTACAATGAATATAACAGATATTGATGATAAAACTATCAGAGATAGTATGGCTGCATGAGAAAAATTAATACCATTTACAGAAAAATATACAAAAGCTTTTTTAGAGGACACTAAAAAACTTTGAATACAAGAAGCTGATAATGTTGTCCCAGTATCAACATTGATACCAGAAATGGTAAGAATGATTCAAACAATGCTGAATAGAAAAAATGCTTATCTTTCTGATGATGGGAGTATCTATTTTAATGTAAAAAGTTTTAAAAAATATGGAAGGCTTGCAAACTTAGATATGTCGTGAATGAAAGAATCAGTGAGGATTGATAATGATGAGTATGATAAAGAATCAGCAGCAGATTTCGCACTCTGGAAAGTGTATAAAAAAGAAGATGGAGATAATTTTTGGGAGGGAAGTTTTGAAATAAATGGCGAAAGAGTAACTTTAAAAGGACGTCCAGGTTGGCATATTGAATGTAGTGCTTGTAATATGAAGTATTTTTGAGCTCAAATTGATATTCACATGTGATGAATAGATAACCTATTTCCGCATCATCAAAATGAAGTAGCACAAACTGAGGCATGTACTAGAAAGGAATTTTCTAAGTACTGGTTACATTGAGGTCACTTAACTGTGGATGGGAAAAAAATGTCAAAATCAGCTTGAAATTTTTATACACTTAAAGACTTAGAAGAAAAATTCTCAGATGTAAATACTTGAATTCTCTATAGAGCAATCAGACTCTCTTTTATAAACGGAAAATATAGAGACAGTATAGATTTTTCTTTTTCAAAACTTGAACAAGCGTTGAATACTATTAAAAAAATTGATGAGACAATCAAAACATTAGATAGAAGTATACAAACAGGAGAGAAAAAAGTACTTATGATTTCAAGAGTTTTTAGAAACGAAATGCAAATTATACTTTCTGAATATATGCAAAGACTTGAAGATGATTTTAATATGCCAGAGGCACTTGCTGAGTTTCATAGTTTTGTAAAGTTTGTGAATACATGAATTGCAGATCAATCATTTAGTTTAGATGAAGAAAAAAGTTTACTTGATATGTTTAAAACTTTTAATGAAGTTTTATGAATTATAGATTTTTCTATTTTAGAAGAACTTACAGAAGATATTCCACAAGATATTCAGGAAAAACTTGAAGCAAGAAATATAGCAAAAAAAAATAAAGATTTTGAAGGAGCTGATAAAATGAGAAATGAATTAGAAGAAGCTGGATATAAAATTATTGATAATAGAGAGGGAAGTAGAGTAGAGAAAATATAAAAAGTATTATACTTATTTTTTCTTATTTAAAAATATATAAATGGAGACAATTTGATTTTTATTGGCAATTCTCACTGCTTTTTCACACTCTGCAAAGTGAATTTTTCAAAAAACTAATTTAAAGAATATAAATTCAAATACGCTTGTATTTATATTGTCAGGGCTGAGTATTCTTTTTTGGTTTCCTTTTGTATTGTATATTTGAATTCCAGAAATAACATGAAAGCTTATTCTTGTGTTCATATTTTCAGGGATATTATTTTATGCTTGAAAGTTATTTTCTTTTAAAGCATTACAATCAGAAGATATTTCATATATTTCACCATTAAATTGATTAATTACAGTTGGAGTATTATTATTGTGATTTATCCTACTCAAAGAAACTCCGAATCTTTTCTGAATATTATGAGTATTTATCATACTGTTTTGAGTATATTTCTTGAACTTTCAAAAATACCATACAAATTTTTTCGAACCTATAAAACATATATTTACCAATAAATGATCTCAGTTTTTTCTCATTACAGTAGTTTGTTATAGTTTTACTAACATTTTTGATAAAATTTGAGTTTTAGAAACATACCCAATTTTTTGGTTATTCATAATGAATATATTTTTATTTTTCACGAGCCTATTTTGATTTCTAAAAACATATAAAAAAGATATCCAGTATATTAAGAATAGCTATCTTGTACTTATTGGAACATTTGTTTTTTATGCCATATGACATATAGCCCAAATGACGGCAATACAATATATATTTATTTGATATATGTCTGCTATCAAAACAGCATGAATGTTATTTACTATTATACTCTGATGAATCTTTTTTAAAGAAAGTAATTTACCAAGAAAGTTTCTGATTTGAATTTTTATTGTATTGTGAGTAGTATTGGTTTATTTTGGGAAATAAAGATTGACTTATAACCCTCTAGAGGTAGTCTACTTTGGAGTTTTCTTTAATTATTGATTTAAATATATATGACAGTTGAAACTATTTTTTACATAATTATTGTACTAGTGTTATTTGAATTTTTATTAACAAAATTATTATGATATCTAAACACTCTGAATTGGACGAATAAACTTCCAAAAGAATTAAAAGAGATTTATGATGAAAAAAAATACAAGAAATCAATGGATTACGAAAAAACTAAGTATAAATTTGGAATTTTCTGAAGTATATTTTCTTTTACAATTATGCTTCTTATATTAATCTTTGGAGGGTTTGGTTGGTTAGACATATTTGTAAGAGGACTTACAAGTTCTGAAATAGTAATGGCTTTATATTTCTTTTGAATTATCACTCTTGTTCAAACTGCTATTGGACTTCCATTCTCACTGTATTCAGTATTTGTTATAGAAGAAAAATTTGGGTTTAATAAAATGACAAAAAAACTCTTTTTTCTTGATACGATAAAATCCCTTCTGCTATCAGCTATTATATGATGAGTACTGTTATCACTTATAGTCTTTATCTATACGAGTGTTTGAAACTTATTCTGGGTATATGCTTGGTGAGTAGCAACTTTTATGTCAGTATTCTTTATGATGTTTTACTCAAGCCTCATCGTACCAATTTTTAATAAACAAACTCCTCTTGATAAATGAGATCTGAGAGATGGGATTGAAAAATTTGCAAAAAAAGTATGATTTAAATTAGATAATATATTTGTGATTGATGGATCAAAGAGATCAAGCAAAGCAAATGCATATTTTTCAGGTTTTTGACCAAAGAAAAGAATAGTGTTATATGATACTCTTATCAAAGATTTATCAGTAGATGAACTTGTGGCTGTGCTTGCTCATGAAATTGGACATTATAAGAGAAAACATACTCTTCAAATGTTAGCCTTCTCTACGGTCCAAACAGGGTTTATGTTATATGTATTTTGATTAGCTCTTAGTTTTGATGAAGTTTCTATGGCTTTAGGAGCAACACAATGAAGTTTTCATGTATGAGCAATTGCATTTGGAATACTCTTCACTCCAATATCGATTATATTAGGGCTATTTGGAAATGTATTATCAAGAAGAAATGAATATCAAGCTGATGAATTTGCTGCAAAGCATATAGATGGAGAATTGCTTGTTTGAGCTCTTACAAAGCTTTCTAGAAATAATCTTTCAAACCTGAGACCGCACCCGGCATATGAGTTTTTCTACTATTCACACCCAACAGTATTAAAAAGATTCTCTGCAATTAGAAAAGTTTGAAAATAAAAGAAAAAACTGCTATAATTATAGTAGTTTTTTTTATTCATAAGTTTAATTATGTTACTGAGCTTAAAAAATAAAATTTTTGGCTATAATAATAGCAAATATGAAAATATCTTAGATGACCCAAAGAGTAAAATTGGGCAGTTTTTAAGTAATTTTATTACATCACTCGTTGTATTATTTGCTTTTATCTTTGTTTTTGAAAGTATTTGAACAAATGAAGTTACATATAAGTTTGAATTATTTGTCTTTGATGCTTTCATTTCAATAGTATTTGCAGGGGAGTATTTTTATAGACTTTTCAATGCAAAAGAGAAGATTAGTTTTATCGCAAATCCAATTCGAGTTATTGATTTATTCTCATTTGTACCATTTTTCTTTTGATTGTTATCAGTCTGAGATATATTGAAGTTATTAAGACTACTAAGAGTATTGAGAGTGTTAAGACTTGTAAAAAAAATCCCACTTACCGCATGATTTATTAAGGCCTTAAAAGATTATATTGATGAGTATAAAGCAGTATACATATTATTTTTTGTAATATTATTTATTGGTTCATCATTTGTTTATTATTTTGAAAAAGATGTAATCTGAACGAAGTTTACTTCAATTCCTATAACTCTTTGGTGGGGGCTGGTTACCATGACAACAGTTTGATTCTGAGATATGGTACCACTCACAAATCTATGAAGAGTATTTTGAAGTTTTCTTGTATTCTTGTGACCTCTCGTACTTGCATTAGCATCAGCAGTTACGATTATGGTGTTTATGGAAACATCGAGAAATCATGAAATGACTCATAAACATCATGCCAGATCAAAACATTGTCATAGATGTAAGTCAAAAAACCCGAAAGATGCAAATTATTGTATGATTTGTGGAGAAGAGTTAAATGATCAATTATAGATTATTGACTTATATAAATAATCTATTAATATATATCGGTAAAAATTTTAAATAAGGAGGGATTATTATTGATATTATTCAAATGAATATAGAAAAATACTCTACAGATTCAATTGTGACGTGAGCATCGGTTGACCCCTCTAGTTGAGAAATTTTGAATGAACTAAATTTGTCAAAAGAAGAAAAAAAAGTTCCTTATATTTCTCCTTCTTATTCTTGAGCTGACATACAAAAAGTAAGAGCAATTGTATGAAATTGGTGAGAAGAAAAAGTAAAGAAAATTTTGTGATGTAAGAAAAACTTAAATAAAAGCTGACATGATGTTTTTTTTCCTGATGGTATTTCCTGAGAAATCAAAACAAGATTATCTTGAACTTCTTGAGGTGTGATTAAAAGAGAACAATTAGATAGAATGGAACAAGATGGCTTTTATATTATGTTATACTATATGTTAACAAATGGGTTAGAAAATCCCACAAATGTTTATGTCAACAATCAAACAAAACTATCATCTCAAGAGTACTTAAAAAGAAACATGTTTTTAAAATCAATGTTTATATTACCTGTTCCTTACGTGAAATGGTTTTATAATGATGAAAGGTATAAAGAATCTACTATTAAAAGTTCATGAATAAAGTTTAAAACTTTAAGTCACTCAAGAGCCTTAAAATTACATGATGAAAATCCTGAAAATTTGGATGTTTATTCTCGAGAATTCTCGGATAGAGTAGGGAATATTATAGATGTACGATCCCTGGGAAAACCTATAGTTTTTAGAAATGAATTAATTTCTTAAATTGTTCGATTTTTTACTTTACAAAAGCAAAAAAGAAACTAAAATAGCTAGCAATAAGATTTATATTGCTAGCTATTTTTAATGAAAGAAAATTTTTATGTTACTACACCAATTTATTACACAAATTGAATCCCACATATATGACACAGTTATAGTTCAATTATAGCAGATACCATAGCAAGAAATAATAAAATAAACTGAAAAAAAATAAAATTTTGTACTTGAGTTGATGAGAATAGTCAAAAAGCTGTAATAGCAGCTGAAGAAAATGGTATGCCTACCATGAAATATTTAGATTTAATGGCTTCAAAACACAGAGCTGTTTGGGATGGATTAAAAATTGAATATACAGATTTTATAAGAACAACAGAATCAAGGCATCATGAATTTGTAAAAAGTGTATTACAAAAGTCTTTTGATAACGGAGATATTTATGCAGGGGAGTATGAATGAATGTATTGTGTTGGATGTGAAGGATTCAAAAAAGACGATGATCTTGTCTATCTTAATAAAACAACAAAAGAAACTTTCCCTATTAAAAAAGAAATAAAAGTATCTGATAATATTATAAAAGTCTGCCCTGACCATTTAACAACACCAGATACAATTAAAGAAAAAAATTATTTTTTTAAGCTTTCAAAATATCAAGAAGAGTTAGAAAAATTTTATGATGAGAATCCAAAATTTGTAATTCCTTCAGATAGATTCAATGAAGTGAAAGCATTTACGAAGAGAGGTTTAGAAGATTTCTCGATTTCCAGAGAAACAAATAAATTTGGGATCACGCTTCCTTTTGATGAAGCGCAAGTTACATATGTATGGTATGATGCTTTATTTAATTATCTTACTGTTTGTCAAAATTGAGATGAAGGTTTTTGGCCAGCTGATTTGCATGTAGTCTGAAAAGACATTATTAGATTTCATGCTATTTATTGGCCAGCTATGCTTATATCAGCATGATATGAGTTACCAAAACAGATTCTTACCACTTGATTCTTTACTGTTGATGGGCAAAAGATTTCAAAATCTCTTTGAAATGTAATTGATCCGGTTGAGTTTTCAGAAACATATTCAAAAGATTTATTGACTCTCTATTTATTATCAAGTTTTAATATTGGGCAAGACTGAGATTTTGATCAAAAGCAGGCAATATTAATCTACAATGCAAAGTTAGCAAATAATTTAGGGAACTTAGTGAATAGAGTAGTTGTATTAACTTTAAAATTAGCTTTAGAAGATTGATTAGAGTGATCAGATATAATATTAGATCCAGATTTACTCATTTGAAAATGGGAAAATGATTATGATTTTGATAGTAATATGAAGACATATAATCTTAAATGAGCATTGGATCATGCATTTAAGTATTTAGATGAAATAAATAAATATGTAGATACAAATGAGCCATGGCAGATGATAAAAGATGAAAATAAAAGGGATGAGACAAAAGAAGTATTATATACAATAGCAGAGTGATTGAGGCAAGTAGGTTTATCATTATATGTGTTCTTCCCAGAAAAAATGTGAGAAATGTTTATTAAACTTGGTTTAGAAAATTATGTAGAGGAATTAGAAGAGTGAAATCTACAAAAATTAAGAGATGCAACAGAGGTATTTCATATTAAAGAAAAATGAGAGCCACTATTTAAAAGATTTGATGTTTAACTGCAGCCTCTTTCCCCTCCAAAGGGGAGAGAAATTATCCGAAGGTGTATCCTTTAGGGCAAGAGAGAGGTATATCAATTAACTACTATTATGACTTGAATGGTAAGGAAATCACATTGTAAAAAAAGAGTACAAATATTTATTGTATTTTGTATTTTTGCAGGGATATTTTTTTATCACTTTCCTTTTTTATTGATACTAGCATTTATATTTTTTGTAAACACTGATATAGATTTAGATAGAATATTTGTAAAATATGAAATATATACATGTATAAAGGAGCTTCTGTGAGATGAAGAAAAATACAAGACATTTAAGAAGTGAGTATATTCTGTAGATATGCAAATAGCAAAATACAAGTGAAAAAATAAGAAAGATAAAAAAGTAGAAAAAATTGAAAAAATGGATAAAATTAATTACACATGAGAAACTCTGATCTATAGCTCAGATAAATCGAAACCAGTCAAAGAGACAAATATAAATGAAGAAAAGTTACAAACAAAAACAAAAAGAAAACAGAATTCAGATTTTTCATTTAATAATTGAAAAAGTGTTTGGGATGACTACGAAAGTGTAGTAGATAAGCTTTGAAAATAAAAATAAGTTTTATATTATTAATTATATGATTATGAGAAAAATAGTAGAATGGTTAAATAATTCAGTATTAAAACCAATTAAGTTTGTATTAATAATATTTATTGTAGTTTTAGTGTTTACAATGTTAAATCCTCTTGTTGTTATCGATGCATGACAAAGGTGAGTAGTCTTTTCTAAATTTTGATGAGTAAAAGATAAAGTACTTGATGAATGAATTCATTTTAGATTTCCTTTGGTAGAATCAATTACATCTATTGATGTAAGAACACAAAAAATTGTATTTACGAATAATCCAGAAAAATATCCTGATATTAGTAATGTAAGAGCAAGACTTGATAGTGCTTCAGCAGATTTACAAGATGTATATGTTGATACTATTGTTACTTATAGTTTAGATAAAGCGAAGGTATCTACAATATATCAAAATGTATGACTTGATTATGAATCAAAAAAAGTAATTCCTGCTATTATTGATAGTATCAAAACACACACAGCAAAATTTAAAGTATCCGAAATTCTTACAAACAGAGAAAAAATTAAAACAAACGTTGAACTACAATTAAGAGAAGCATTTTTAAAAGAATGACTTATTTTAGAATGAGTAAGTTTAACAAACTTTGACTTTAATCTAGAGTTTAAGAAAAGTATTGAAGAAAAACAAATTGCAGAACAAAGAAAAGAAAAAGAAATATATGAACTGGAAAGAGTAGCGATTGAGGCACAACAAAAAGTAAAGCAAGCAGAAGCAATAGCTGAAGCAAAAGTTAAAGAAGCAGAATGAGAAAGGCAAGCAAAAATCTTAGAGTGAGAATGAATCGAAGCCTATAATAAGCTTATCAGACAACAAATTAATCAAGATGTAATTGATTATAAAAAGCTAGAAAATGAACTAAATGCTATTAATAAATGGAATGGACAATACCCAACGTATTATATGGGATGAGAAGGTTCAGCAATTCCACTTTTAAATATTTGAAATAAATAATAATGATCGTAATCAAGAATAGTACTTGAGAAATTATAAAAACGATTCCTTGAGATACAAAGAAGACTTTATTAAAACAATTAAATGAATCTTGAGTAGAAATTTCATCTGCTTGTTTCACTGGGATTTGTGGAGCTTGTATGTGTAGGGTGGAATCAGGCAGAGACAATATAATAGATAATTTTAGATGAGAAGCGTGATTTCCTCTTGCTCCTGAAGAGATTATGACATGCATTTCTGGAATAAAGGATGAAAACTCTGAAGTAGTACTGCAAACTATTTATTAAAATAATATATTACGCTCTATGCAAAAGATAAGAAAATGTGTTATCCCAGCAGCATGATTTGGAACTAGGTTTCTACCAGCCACAAAAGCTCTCCCAAAAGAAATGTTTCCAATTATAGATAAACCTGTGATGCAACTCTTGGTTGAAGAGGCAATTTCAGCTTGATGTACAGATATTATTATTGTGACATGAAGAAGTAAAAGAGCTATCGAAGATCATTTTGATTCAAATTTTGAGCTAGAAGAAAGACTCGATAAATCATGAAAGTTTGAGTACTTAAAAACTATCAAATGACTCAATAATATGGCAAATATTGTATATGTGAGACAGCCATATCCAAAAGGAGACTGAGAAGCTATATTGAGAACAAAAAATCTAATTTGAGATGAACCATTCCTTGTTTTATTTTGAGATGATATCATTGATAATGAAGTTAGTGCAGCATGTCAATTAGTAGATGCTTTTGAGAGAAAACATAACCCAGTTATTGCTACAGTTCAAGTTTCAGATAAAGATGTTTCAAATTATTGAATCATAGAAACAAATTCAACTGATAGAGAAACTTTTGAAGTATCAAAGTTTTTAGAGAAACCAAAATCAAGTGAAACAGAGTCTCGTTCATGAGTGATTTGAAAATATGTGCTTACTCCTGAAATTTTTGATTATTTAGAGAAATCATCTTCAGGAAGTTGAGATGATGAAATAAGACTTGCTGATGCTTTTGAGCTCATGAGAAAAGATCAAGATATTTATTGAGTAAATATCCAATGAGATAGGTATGATACAGGATCAAAAATAGGGTTTTTAAAAGCCTCTATTGCCTATTGATTGAAAAGAGATGATCTAAAAGGTGAACTAAAAGATTTTATAAAAAGTTTAAAAATATAGTTTATGCTAAAAATTACAACAATCTGAGGTTGAAATGGGCAATCTAATCTACTCGATGCATTTTATCATTCATTAGATGATAGAGTATCAATAACATCAGTTGTATCAATGAGTGATGATGGAAGAACAACATGAGAATTAATGAAGGCTTTTCATGATGATCTTGGTTTACACTTACCTCCTCCAGGAGATTTAAGAAGGTGTTTATTTTCACTTTCTTCATCAGAATATAGAGACTATTTTAAGCTTGTATTTGAATATACTTTTTTAAATGAGGAAAAAATATGAGAATTCACTATTTTTGACTTGTTTAAGCAAGTAAATAAAGAGCTTTTATTTTTTTGAAGATGATGAGATTTAAAAGAAGAGCTTATTAAGTTTGTAGATTTTTCAGATGGAGATTTATTTCATCTATTGAATAACAATTATTCAAATATTTTCGATTTTAAGCTTCCTCTTCATTCATCTCTTAAATGACATAAATTTGGAAATATTCTTATGGCAAGTTTGTTTTATAACTTTGATCAGGATTATGATAAAATGATAGATTTTATGCATACTTTATTAGAAGTAAAAGCAAAAGTCATCCCAGTTACAACAAAAAGAGCTCGTATAAAAGCTATTTTATGAAATGGGGACGTTATAGAATCTCAAGATAGAATAAGTAATGTTGCTTCATATAATTCTTGAATTTCTGATTTAGTACTCAATCATTGTTCGCAAGATGCTTCTCATAATAAACAAGTTCATGACACTATAGTAGAATCTGATTACATAATTATTGGGCCATGAGATCTATTTACATCAATTATTTCAAACTTCATTATTGGTTGAGTGAGAGAATCGTTATGTGAATCAAATGCAAAAATAATCTATATTTGAAATTCAACTAATAAATGATGAGAGACAACTGGTCTCGCTCAAATAGATTTTGTGAATAAGGTGGAAATGTTTTTATGAAAAAGAATAGATTACTTTATTGTAAATAATAAAAAGCCTGATTTAACTCCTCTAGAATATAAAAAATTTCAAGATGATATATCTGTAAAATGATGAGATTTTCTATTTTTAAGTAATAGAGAAAGGTCGGAGCTAGAGAGAAGAAAAGTACAAGTAATAGAAGCAGACTTGCTTGACGATGAGAGTTTTTATAAACATAACAAAGTTAAAATAACGGAGTTAATAAAGAATATAATTTTTAATTAATATAGATGTATATATTTCTACACAACCCAAGGTGTTCAAAGTCTAGAGAAGCATTAAAGCTCATGGATAAGTCTTGAAAAAGATATATTTTAAGAGCATATCTAAAAAATGCACTTGATCTTGATGAATTACGTGATTTACAAGAAAAATTAGGGATAAAAGCTATAGATTTTACCAGAACGAATGAACCAGAATTTTGAGAACAATGACTCACAAAAGGTTCATCTGATACTGAGATTTTAAAGAAAATGGCTCATTTTCCAAAGCTTATGCAAAGACCTATAGTATATGATGAAATAAGAGCTGTCATAGGGAGACCACCAGAAAAAATAAAAGAAATTTTTATTAGATAGAATAACCCATCCTAACCCTCCCTAGAATTAGGAAAGGGATAATACTGAATAACTAAAATATATGAATACATTTGCAGGAACTATTACTTTTGAATGAGGAGTAGACGTATCAAAGATGAATTGTAAAAAATTAGTAGTTGATTGAGAGAATACAACGGTCTTTGTTTTTTGAGATACAAAAATAGAGAATTCGAAAGATCTTGTAGAAGATTTTGAAACGTATTGAGAAATGATTTCCCATGATCTATCAATATCAACGGAAGATAATATGAATATATTAAATACTGATTTTGATGCTGAATGACTCTATGAACTGGCAAGTTTTGAAGGTTTAGAAATTGATATTAGGGATATTTCTGAGAGATTTCTTGATGCATTTGAAGTAATTTCTGTAAGAGAAGCAGAAGAATCAAAAAAATTCTGAAATAGAATAGTAAAAGTTGACTTTGTTTATTAATAAGAATTATGAAACTTTTTATCCATATCTGAACCACTTTAGAATATTTTAAGCTTTTAAATAAGTGACATCTCCTATCTCAGTGAAAGAAAGATAGGGAAGTTGCTAATTTTTTCATGGAAAATTTTCCTGGTGAACTTACCGTTGATGTCTCTCCTCAATACGAAGTAAACTTCATGGGAATTCGTGAGATTAAAAAGAAATTTTGACAAGACGCATTTAATAAAATAGAGTGAATCTATTATTGATCTGATAATTGTGAATATTTAGCAGCATATAAAAATGAAATAGAACAAGCTATCGAAGAGTTTAAAATATTTAACAAAAACTATCCTCCGCATACAGTAAGAACTTTCACTTTTGTAACTCCATATGTAGGGGATACTATGTTAGCAAAGTTAGAAGAGTCACTTGAATATTTAAATAATCTAAAAATTAAAAACCCTATCGAAGTAGTAGTAAATGATTTTTGAGTATTGAGGTTATTAAACAAAAAATATACAAATCTGAAACCAATTTTTTGAAGACTTATTCATAAGATCCTTAAAACTCCACTTATAGATACTTTTTGATATGAAGCTCATCCTGCGTGAGAGAATATTAAGAATAAAACTGACCAAGAAAAACTTAAACTGAGGGAAGAGATTGTAAAATGGCAGATGAAGTTTTATTCTTCTTCTGAAATGAGTTTAGACGTATATAAAAATTTTTTACAAAAATATAAGATTGAGAGAGTTGCCCTTGATTTCATGGAAAAAAGAGAGAATTTATATGATAATTCTAGGTTTCATGGAACCTGAGTAGATGTATACTATCCATGGGCTTTGATCTTTACAGGGAGGTTATGTGATACTTCAGCGATAGAAAGTCCAAGTAGAGGGATGTATGCAACGGATGATATTTGTCCAAGAACATGTAATAGATATGATGTTTCGTATAAGATAAAAACAGTTTGATATAATATGATTCAAAGAGGGAATGCCTGATATAGGAGTGAGTTACATCTTGATTACTTACAAGATGATTTTGTAAAAAATGATAACAATAGACTTGTCTTTGCTCCATTTATAACAGTTTAAAAGCCGATTGAGAATAATCTCATCGGCTTTTTGTTATAAAGAGTTATCTATTCTTCAATACATAATTCTTCATTAAGAATCTGTTGAAAAAAATGATTAATAATTCCACTAGAACTTGTCTTTTTTTGACATGGGATTACATTTTTTTCTGTGGTTATTGCAGTGATATTCAGATTTGTGTGTGAAAATTCTTCAATAGGGGTTTTCATTATCCTATTTTCTACAAATATAAAAGTACCTTTGCTTTTACGAATATTGCTTATTTGCCTATATGTTTTAGAGTTATTAAAGCTTAAATCAAACAGTAATACATCAGCATTATACAAGAGGGAAGGAGTTATTTTAACAACATTGTATTCTTCCTCTATTTGTGCATTGTAATACATTGTAAATTCTAAAGAGTTTAATGCTATAGATACATTTTCTATCTCATTCTCTCTTAGTAATTTTGCATAATATTCAGTTGTATCTGTGCATCCAATAAGGATGATATTTAATCCATTAATATAAGTCTTATAATCCATTACGAGCCCTTTTTGTTTCTGTTTTTAGTAACCTAATTATAGGATATTAATGAAAATGTCAATATTTTAGATTATTTACTTTTCTTTTCAGCTTCTTCAAATAGGAGCCCAAATGATTTGAGAGATCCTAAACCACCATTATTTGGAATGACTATAGAAGCGTCTTTTATGATAGCTTCTTTGTTATTTATAAGGACATCAAGGAGTATTTTATTATAGTTATTTAATTTTGTGTATTCATTTAAAAATTGATTTATATATACTACGTAGGTTCTTGCAAAGTAAAACTTTTTCTTGAGTTCAAGAAGTGTATCAATATTTTTAAGACTCTCATCTGCATCATTATTATTGAAATCAGTATCAATTTTTTGTTTCAGTTGATCTAACTGTGCATTTGATTTTTCCATTGCTTGTAGGAGTATAGCTCTTTGATTGAGAAGAGTTTTCTCATGATTGACTCAGTTCTCATATCTATACTCAAGTTGTCCTATATATGCTTCTAAAATAGCTTTTCTATCATACGAGTTTGAAAGAAGTTTCTTTACGCTTGTTTGAAGTACATTTTTATACTCTTGAATTGCAAGCATATTATTAGCTATGAGTTCCTTTTTTGCGAGATTATTATTTCAAAGAGCTTTTTCAAAAGACATGACTTCTTTGTATATAGTGACTGGAAGCTCAGCTGTTTGCTTAAATCTTATTCAGATATTCGTACTAATAGCAACTCAACTGACCCCTAGTATTGGAGTTCCTATACTTTTAAAACTATTTTTATTTTCATTTTTTTGAGTCTCAGTATTACTTTTCTCAGAAGAATTTGCATTTATAAGATTATCTCATATATTAAAAATCAGTGCGAGTATGGCACTTAAAACAAAAATTTTTTTAAGAAATTTTTTGACTTGTCTAGACATAGAGTAGTTTTAAATAATTATTTCTATATTATTTTATCATAAAAACCACTATGAGGAAAATTTTAGCCATTCTTTTTACCACTTTTTTTATTTTTACGTCCTCTTACGCAAATGAAGATCTAAAAATAATATCAAGATCGCAGTGGTGAGCGAATGAAAGCTATAGATATGTGGATTCCCCAGAATGGCAAAGTATCATTAAAAAAGCTGATGAGGCTGTGTATGTTGAATTATCTGAAGAACAAAAAGAAGTTGCAAGAAAAAGAGCAGAAAAAACAAAGAAAATGAATGAAATTCTCGTAAAAGATTATTATGATGATGTAAAAGTAGTAGATACTATTTATACAGAAAATTGACATAGTCTTAGGTGGCCAATTCAAAAAACAAAAAGTATCAATTCTATTGTTATTCATCATACTTATTCAGAATACGATGATTCATATAGTTGAGTAAGATCAATATATAAATTTCATACTCTTACCAGACAATGGTGAGATATTTGATATAATTTTCTCATCTGAAAAGATGGAGAAATATTTGAATGAAGAGCTTGATGAGCAAATACAGTTGCTGCACACGATAAATGGAATAATCGTTCTACAATATGAATTGCACTCATTGGAAATTATTCAGTGAATAAAGTTAACGAGAAACAATTAAAATCACTTCAATCACTCACTAAATTTTTAGTAAATAAGTATTCTATTGATCTGAACTCTCAAGAAAGTTATCATAAAGAGTGTATGTGAGATTGATGTGAGCTCCCTTTGAACAGTTTTAAACTTGATAGTATTATTTGACATCGTGATGCAGGAACTACAACGTGTCCTTGAGATGCTCTATATGCTCAAATTGAATGAATTAAAGCAGAGTTAAGATATGGGTCACAGTTAGCAAAAATTAATAAACTAAAGTTATTTAAGAAATTAGATAAAATTTCTGAACTTAATTTACTCATTCTTTTAGAAAAAATAGAAAAGCACCTTGAAAAAAATACATCAAATATTTCAGAAAAAATATACCTTATTTCTAGTATCAAAAATCACATAATAGAATATGTAAAAAATAAAGAATTAACAAACTCTCAAGAATGAAATAATGAAACTCTTAACATAGCGAATCAACTTATAAAAGTAAAATTATCATACCCAAGTAATAATAAAATAGAGCTTACAAATAGTGATGAAACCTATAATATAACAAGAGAAGGGAACTACCTGATTATAAATTGAAAAAAAGAGAAGGTATTTAATCTAAAATCAAAAAAATGATGATATGTTGAAATCTTATCATGGAATAGAATTCCTAGTTGGGACAGAAATATGAAATATAATGATAATAAATTTAGAGGAGATATTATTTTATATGTAAAAAATAAACAACTTCATGTTGTGAATAGACTTCCTATGAATGATTACCTGAAGTGATTATGAGAAGTAAGTAATGGTGATAATTCAGAAAAAATAAAAACTATTATAACCTCAGCAAGAACCTATGCTCTATGGTATGTGCTTAAAGCAAGAAAATTCCCATGAGAGTGGTATGATGCCTCAGATGATCCAAATGTATTTCAAAAATATCTTGGTTACTCTCTTGAGCTAAGAAGTCCAAATGTAAATACTCTTGTTGATGAAACAAAAAATAAAATTATTACGTATGATTGAAAATTGATAAAACCTTGGTATTTCTCACAAAGTGATGGAAAAACTCTTGGTTTTGAAGAGTACTGTTTAAAAAATAATGTTACAGAAGTTTGTGATGAGCTCAAAAAACAATATCCATATTTACAGTCAGTTTCTGATAATGCTAGTAAATGAAAAACAAGATTATGACACTGAGTTTGAATATCAGGACTCGGGTCAAGTTATTTCGCATCAAAGTGATGGACAAGTGAAATGATTATTAAATATTATCTCAGAGGAGTTGAAGTATGATATCAGGGGAATGAAATGTAGAAAAAAGCTTTCAAAATGAAAGCTTTTTTTTGATTTTCTAAAAAAGTTGAATAAAATGAATCGGTTATACATAAATACGAAAACATATGAGCGAAAATAAACAGTTATTTCAGTTGAAGTCTAAATATTCTCCGGCAGGGGATCAGGTTGGTGCGATAAAAGAAGTCGTAAAATATCTTGAAAAATGAGAAAAATTTCAAACTTTATGGTGAGTGACATGAAGTTGAAAGACTTTTACGATGGCAAATGTAATAGAAAAGACCAACAAACCAACCCTTGTAATTGCCCATAATAAGACCCTTGCTGCACAGTTAGCAAATGAATTTAAAGAGTTCTTTCCCGATAATGCAGTGCATTATTTTGTATCATATTATGATTATTATCAACCAGAAGCATATGTGGCAAAGACTGATACTTATATAGAAAAAGAAGCTACAATAAATGCGGAAATTGATAGACTTCGTCATGCTGCAACGCAAGACTTGCTTACCAGGAAAGATGTTATTATAGTTGCTTCTGTATCATGTATTTATGGTATTTGAGATATTGCATTATACACTGAACAAGTATTTGATATCAAAGTATGAAATGAATATAAAATTGAAGATTTATTAAAACAACTCGTTGCGATTCAGTATAAAAGAGCATGAAGTGATTTTAAACCAGGAACTTTTCAAGTTATGGGAGATTTACTTGAAATATTTCCAGCAAGTAGTGAAATGTGCTTCTCAATTGAGTTTTGGTGAGATGAAGTGAGTCAAATAACAAAAAGAAACTATCTCACAGGGGAAATATACGAGTATTTAAATGAAGCAACTATTTTTCCTGCGAAACATACCGTAACGACAAAAGAAAGAATAGATGGAATTCTTCCAGATATAAAAAAAGAGCTTGATGAGAGATTAAAATACTTCAAAGAAGATCTTTGAGATGTATTGAAATATGAAAGATTAAAAACAAAAGTTGAATATGATCTTGAAATGATGCAAGAAGTCGGGTATGTAAATGGGATAGAAAATTATTCGAGATATTTAGATGGAAGAAAACCAGGGAATTCACCAGCAACTCTTATGGATTATTTTGGAAAAGATTATCTCTGTTTTGTAGATGAATCACACATGACATTTTCTCAAATTGGTTGAATGTATGCAGGGGATAGAGCCAGAAAAGAAAACCTTGTTTCCAATTGATTTAGGCTTCCATCAGCTATGGATAATAGACCTCTCAAGTTCGATGAATTTGAAAAAAAACTGAATCAGGTTGTTGCAGTATCAGCAACACCAAGACCCTATGAAATTGAAATGAGTTGTAAAGATCCAGATGATTTTTTTAATTTTGATCCAAAAACTGATGGAAAATGGGAGTCAGGTGATGATTGTAGGGTAATCTCACAGCTCATACGTCCAACAGGGCTATTAGACCCAAATATTGAAATTAAACCAATGGAGTTTATGATAGATGATATTATAAATAATATAAATATCGTCATTGAAAAATGAGAAAGGATGCTTATCACAACAATAACAAAAAAATCAAGTGAAGAATTATCTGATTATTTACTTGAAAATGGAATTAAGGTAAAATACCTTCATAGCGAAGTTGAGACATTAGAGAGAATAGAAATATTGAATGAACTCAGAACATGAATGATAGACGTTATTGTGTGAGTAAATCTACTCAGAGAAGGTCTTGATCTTCCAGAAGTAAGCAAAATAGCAATATTAGATGCGGATAAACAAGGGTTTTTAAGATCAGAATCAGCACTTATTCAAATAATATGAAGGGCTGCAAGAAATAGTGAATGAATTGTTACTATGTATAGTGAGCAACTCAGAGGTTTTGAATATAAAGAAGGACATCTTCCTAAAATCATAAATGGATCAAAAGAAAGAGAATTAGAAAAAGAAGAAAGTTGATTATATAGAGTCGATAAAGCAAAAATGTGTAATGACGAAGGACTTATTATTTCTGAAGCAATGAAAAAAGCAATAGAGCTCACCTATTATAGGCGTAATCTTCAAGATCAGCATAACAAGAAAAATGGAATTACTCCTACTACTGTCTATTCTACGATAAAAGATATGTGAATCAAAACGAAAAATAAAGATTATTCTATTCTTGATAAGAAGTCTGCAGAGAAAGAGTTAGCAAGGTTAGAGTTAGAAATGGATATTGCTGCTGCAAATATGGAGTATGAAAAAGCAGCAGAGATGAGAGATCAAATTTTAGAGATAAAAAGAGGGAAACGTAAATAAGGAAACTTTAAAACTTTATTGATAAATACAAGATTGAGCATATAATTTAAATCTATTATTGAGTTTTACTATTTAACTATAATATTATGTCTTTTAAGACACTTTCGTATAAATTTTTTGACACTGATGATAAAGATTACGGTTTACTCATTTTAAGGGTTACTTTATGAATTGTTATGTTTGCACATGGATGACAAAAATTATTTGGTCTCTTTTGATGAAATGGGTTTGAATGAACTATGTGATTTTTCACAGGTGTGATGTGAATGCCATATATAATTGCTTTGCTTGTTGTGTTATGAGAATCACTATGAGCTCTTGCAATGATTGTATGATTTAAAACAAGGTTTATGGCTTTTTGAATCTTGGTAATAATGATTGGAGCAGCTTTTATGGCACATTTACAATACGGTTTTTATATAGACTGGTTTGGGAATCAAGAATGAAATGGAATCGAGTATCATATATTAGCTTGAGCTATGGCCCTTGTTCTTATGTTAAGATGAGGATGAACATTTGCACTTGATTCAGTTATGAAAAAATGGTTTAAATAAAAAAGACTAAAAAAAGAGATTCATTTATGAATCTCTTTTTTTAGTCTTTCAACTTCAATTTTTTTCAAATAGAAATTGTCACCTATATCATTTAGTTTGTTTATCTAGGAAATTGAATCAATGTTCGTTAAAAAAATTGATTAATTTATCAGGATCATAAGTGTATATTTCCTGTACCATTACAGATTCACCAGGGAGGATAAATAGCTTATCTCATTTTATATTAATTTCTGATTTTTCCTCAAATAAAAATGAGAACATAAATTTTAATGCTCATACTGTTTTTTCTGTACTTGTTTTCATAACAAGTTGTCAATGTTCGACATTTACTCATAAATGCTTTAATACTCAAAGGTATGAGTTTTCAATTTCTTTTCTAGCTAAGTCACCTGCCATTATATTTGAGAGTTCTAGATCATCTTGGATACTAGTTCATTTCCTTAATCTAACATCAAGCCATATTTTTTCTCATGTATCAAGAAGATTTCATAGTATATCAATAATATTTGTATGTTTAATATTTCAGAATGTATTACTGAAAAATACAAATATTCTATCATCATATCATTTTGAGGAGTGTTCTAATTCTAGTCTAAAATGTTTAGTAGAGAAGTCAGCACAAATGAAGTTTTTATTCATTTTTAATTCTTTAACATTTTCTATACTTAATTTTAACATATCAATGGATGAATCAACTCAAAAATAGTCTATATTTGTAGTATCAATGTTTTCAAATATAAATTTTTCTGTTCATGAGTTTCAACATCATAGGCTTATTATTGCTACTTTTTTTCAACTTAAAATAACTTCATTATTTAAGAAGGTTAAAAAATCTTTTTTTTCTAATGTGCAATTAGTATAAAGTTGATTACTATTTTTTTGTTGATAATACAACTTTGCTCAATCTCATTGATATATAAATTTTTGTTCAATATCTCTATTTCTAATTCAAATAGATAGCTGATCTAATAAAGAAGAGTCAGAATCTAAATTGTAAATTTGGTCCATTTTTTTTAATCAAAGGAATAAGTGTCTCAAATACCGAGCTTTACGTTATAATTCATAATTTCTCACTTTTTAAATTTGAAGTTTACCAGGAATTCTCAATTTTCTTTATGTTCAATAGATTCAATATCTATTTTATCATCTATGTTTGGAATTTTTAATAAATCTTCAAAAGTTTCTTTATTTTTAATTTTCCAAGTTACATTTCAAGAATTTTGGTAAACTGTATCAAAACAGCTATTTGTAAAATCATGAAAGGTACTTTTGATCAGGTAATCTTTAAGCTGACAAGAGTCTTCTATATTATTTTTCTTCAGGATTTCTTGGAATTTTCTGTCTCATTCTTTTACGCTCTTAATCTCCTTATATCAAATGAGTTCTTCAAGAGGAGTAAAGATAGCTTGAGTTTCAAATGCCATCCTTACTTGTTTATTGTTTTTTAAATTGCTAAGAGTTTTTAGATTATCTTCTCTATCTGCTAATTTCAATAAAAAACATCTTATATCCTCACATCCTCAGTCGATTAATTTATCAATTTTTTTTTCAAATACTTTTGTTCAATTATAGAAACTCGGTTCATTTTTAGTCACACTATCAACAAGAAATCCAATATCTTCTCAAAAGTTTGTATATATATTTACTGGATGAATATTATCATTGTCCTCTACTGCATCATGTAATAATCAAGCACAAAATAAATTTATATCTCAAAACTTATTCCAGAGGTTTATTCCAACAGCAAGTGGGTGAATGAAATAGTCTTCTCATGACTTTCTTTTTTGTCAGAAGTGTGCATTATATGAAAAATCATACACATCTTTCAAAAGTCATCTATCTTTTTCATTTAAAGATGATAATATTTCATTAAAAGATGTACTTAAATTTCAATACATAAATCAGAATTAATAATACTAAAGGAGGATTAATCATTCTTCTGAGTAGTTAGCGACATTTGTTAGAAAAAAAACTAAATAATTTGTATTCTTTAGTATACAAATATATGTTTTTTTTGCAATTTTATACGAAATTATGACTTGAATATATCATATATTGTATTCTAAAATATTTTATTCATAATACATTTTTATTTACTTTCTTTGTTTTTTTAGTATACTTTTCTTGAGGGGTTATTTATGGTTTCTATTAGGAGATCCGCTCGTCTTATATGCTATCAGGGAGATGTTTGTGACTTCCTTAATCAATTACAAACAAGCATAACTGCTAAAACTAATGCTCAAAGAGCTTACAAAGGATTAACTGCTGCATTTTCGAATGTAACATCTAATACTTTAGCATTCGCTGCTTAATTGCCAGCAATGCTGTAGTCTTCCTAAGGGATGAGTGCCGACTGGCCTGCTACACAATCTATAAAACTTTACTTAGGAGAGTTTATAGATTATTAATCTAAGTCTTGTATGATCGGGTTTTAATTTTGTCTTGTACATACAAGTACCCATAGATAAAATTTTTGAATAAGTTTTTTGTTTGTTTTCCACTTATTCAAATATTAAAATAAACTATGATAGTAGATGTATTTGGTTAGCCTTCTAAGACATGGGTTCAAATCCCATTAGCTCCACCAATAAGGAATAAAAAATGGCATTAAATGAGTTTTTCTCTATTTGATGCCTTTAATGTATGGAAAGATGATTTAACTAAAGCTAATAAAATTATAATTATTAATATTTTTTATGTCAGAAGAACAAAAACAACAATTAGAAAGACAACTTTGGAATATAGCTGATACTTTAAGATGAAAAATGGATGCAGACCAATTTAGGGATTATATTTTAGGGTTTATCTTTTATAAATATTTATCTGAAAAGATTGTCTTAAAAGCTAATAAACTATTAAATGAAGATTGATATAAAAAATCATATAACGAACTAAATGAAAGTGATAATTATGAAAAAGATTTAATAGAAGCTATAAAAGAAAATTCAGTTGAAGATTTAGGTTATTTTTTAAAACCAAGGGAACTTTTTAGTGAGATAACTAAAAAATGAAATTCAGTAAGTGAAAATACTGATGACAATTTTATAATAGATGATTTAACTAAAATATTAAAGAATATTGAGTCTTCTACAATGGGAACTGAAAGTGAAGATGATTTTGATGATTTATTTTCTGATTTAGATTTAACTTCTCAAAAATTAGGTAAAACTTCGGCTCAAAAAAATGAATTAATATCTAAAGTATTATGACATCTTGATAAAATAGACTTTGAATTAGAAAATATAGAAACAGATGTACTGTGAGATGCTTATGAATATTTAATAGCACAATTTGCGAGTTGAGCTGGGAAGAAAGCATGAGAATTTTATACACCTCAACAGGTTTCAACAATATTAGCAAAATTAGTAACGAGTGGTAAAAAACAATTAAAATCAGTATATGACCCAACTTGTGGTTCTTGAAGTTTGTTGCTAAGAGTTGCGAAGCAAGTAGATAAAGTATGAGAATTTTTTTGACAAGAAATGAATAGAACTACTTATAATCTTGCAAGAATGAATATGACTTTGCATGATGTGAATTATAAGAATTTTGATATAAAGTTAGATGATACACTTGAACATCCACATCATTTAGAAAAAAGATTTGAAGCTATTGTTGCAAATCCTCCTTTTTCAGCAAAATGGTCAGCGAGTCCACTTTTCATGAGTGATGATAGATTTAGTCAATACGGTAAATTACCACCTACTTCAAAGGCTGATTATGCTTTTATTCAACATATGATTCATCAACTTGATGATAATTGAACTATGGCTGTAGTTGTTCCACATTGAGTGTTATTTAGATGAGGAGCTGAATGACATATTAGAAAATATCTAATAGAAGATAGGAATTACCTAGATACTGTTATTTGATTACCAGCTAATATTTTTTATGGGACTTCGATTCCTACTTGTATTTTAGTATTCAAAAAATGTAGAGAAAATCCTGATAATGTTTTATTTATAGATTCATCAAATCATTTTGAAAAAGTTAAAAATCAAAATAAATTAAGAAATTCAGATATAGATAAAATAATTAATACTTTCTCAGAAAGAAAAACAGAAGATAAATATAGTTATATGGCAAGTTTAGATGAAATAAAAGAAAATGATTTCAATTTAAATATTCCAAGGTATGTAGATACTTTTGAAGAAGAGGATGAAATAGATTTAGAAGAAGTGGCTAATAAGATAATTGATTTGGATAAAGAGAGTAAAAGTTTAGATGAAAAGATTAAGTGATATTGTGATGAGTTGGGGATTAAGAGTCCGTTTTAGGGAATAAAAAAAGGACTTTAACTCCGAAGAGAAAGTCTCAATACTTCCGAGGAAGCTACATCCAAGTAACTAAATTATATTAATAAATGTAAAGAAGTAAATAATGAAAAATATAAACATTGATTTTAATTTAATTGTAAATGAGTTTCTTAGTAAAACTAAACTTTATTATAAAAATTTCCAATTTTTTATTAGAGAGGATTTTTTATTAAGAAATGAAGGGAAATCTCATAATTTAGGAAATCATATAGAAAATTTTAAGGAAAAAATTAAAATAAATCAGCAAGCTGAAAATCCTAGAGATTTTAGGAAATATGATATTCATTATGTGAATTTTTGAATAAATATTTGAAATGAAATAAATTGAATTAGACCTTCTTTGATATATAAATCAAACAGACACAATAGAGGTTTTGATATTTTTGTTATTCCAATGACTTGATTGTATGATAAAAATAAACAAGAGAAAGATTTAGATGGTTTTGATATTGTGATACATCCAAATATAGATAATAAACTTAAAAAAGAATCTTTAATGAAAGTTAGACATTTAAAATCTATTTCTAAAAAAAGAATATTAAATAAAATATGAAGATTAAAGAATTTAGAAAATGATGAGAATATTTCATCATTATATGATGAAATTGATAATAAAATTAAACAGATTTTTTGAATAAAATAAAAAATCTCCTCTACAGATAAATCTAAAGAGGAGTTCGCGTCGATTCATGAAAAAAATCATGAAGACCAATTAAGTACAAGTATTATATTACTTTTTCTAAACTTTGTCAAAACTTTGTCAAAACTTTTTGACTTACAAGGAGTTTAATAATCATTATAAGCAACTTAAACAACAACTATGACACAAATAAAATCACATATTCCGAAAATAAGGTTTAAAGAATTTTCTTGAGAGTGGGAAGAATGAAAAATTAATAAATTTACTTCATATGTAGATTATAGAGGAAGATGACCAATAAAAACTGAATCTTGAATATTTTTAATTACAGCTAAAAATATAAAAAAGTGATATATAGATTATAATTGTTCAAAAGAATATGTTGCTGAAGATAATTATTTAAATGTTATGTCTAAATGATTGCCTAAAAAATGAGATATATTATTTACAACAGAAGCTCCTTTATGAAATATATGACAAATTGAAAATGAAAATATTGCATTAGCTCAAAGAGTTATAAAATTTAGATGAAAAGAAAATGTCAGTAATAATTTTTTACTTTATTATATGTTAAGTGATTATTTTCAAAAATTAATAATAAAAAAAGCTATAGGTTCTACTGTTATCGGTATTCAAGGTAAAATTTTACATAATCTAATAATTAATCTTCCTCAATTTCCAGAACAACAAAAAATAGCTTCATTTTTATCTTCAGTTGATGAAAAAATAGAAAATATAAAAGAAAAAAAGAAAAATATTGAAGAGTATAAAAAATGAGTTATGCAAAAGTTTTTTAAACAAGAAATTAGGTTTAAAGATGAAATTTGAAGGGAATTTGGAGAGTGGGAGGATAAGAAGTTAGGAGAGGTTGCTACTTTTCTAAAATGAAAAGGAGTATCAAAAAGTGATATTATAGAAAACTGAATAAATCAGTGTATAAGATATTGAGAGCTTTATACTGAATATTGAGAAACAATTAGGAGTATAAAATCTAGAACAAATTTAAATATAAATGATTCAATTTTAAGTATAAAAAATGATGTAATAATTCCAGCTTCATGAGAAACTCAAATTGATATAGCTACAGCTTCTTGTATTTTAAATGATGATATTATATTATGATGAGATTTAAATATAATCAGATGAAAATTTAATGGAGTTTTTTTATCTTATTACTTAAATAGTATTAAAAAAATAGATATAGCAAGATTATCTCAATGAATATCAGTAGTGCACTTATATTCTTCTCAATTAAAATCTTTAAATATTCAACTTCCTTCTCTTCCAGAACAACAAAAAATCGTAGATTTTTTAAGTGAAATTGATGAAAAAATTGAGAAAGTAAGTGAAGAGTTGGATAAAATGGAAGAGTTTAAGCAAGGTTTGTTACAGGGGATGTTTGTTTAGTTTTTTAAATAAGATTATGGTAAAAAAGAAGGAACAAGAATTGCTTTTTATAACACAAGAGGAAATAGAGGAAAAAATAAAAAATCATCTTCTTCTTTTAAGGTGAGCTAAAAATTTAGATAATGATTTTAGTTGATATTATTTCTGAAATTGGATTCAATGAAAGGATACTGAAAATGAAAAAACAAATAATATTATTAATACTATTTTTGAAAATAGAAATTTACAATTTAGTCTTTTTTCAGGATCAATTTTCGAAAATTGAATTGATTCAATATGATATAATGGGGCTTTTTCTTTCAAAAATTCAGATTTAGAAGAATCTGATTTTAGAAATATAAAATTATGAAATATTAACTTTAAATGAGCTATTTTAGAAGGGGCGGATTTTAGATGAGCCGATTATAATACTAATATTTTTTCTCAAGAACAATTAAATAATATAATTCTTACAGATGATGATTATAATAAATACCAAGAAAAAAAGAAATTAGAGGAAGAAAATAAAAAATTAAAAACAGTTGTTAAGAAAAAAAATGAAGTTATAAAAAGTACATCTGATAAACAAACCAATATACTAACTCAAAGTTTTGAAAAACTAGAAGAACAATTTTTACTTGAAGAAAAAAGATGGCTTCTAATTTCTTTTATGATATTTTTTGGATTATTTTTATATTTATTTGTACCAATTTTAGATATAATTGCTTTTAAATATATGCCTAAAATATTAATAATTATTTTAATTGCAATTATATGACTAATAATAGGAACAATTATATGAATATTTACTAAATGAGATGGTTATAAAATTAAAAGAAAAGAATATATAAAATTATATAAAAATAAAAAGTCGTCTCTTTATGTCAAAACCTTAAAAAATTTTAAAATATTATTTAAAAATATATGAATATTAATTTTTAATTCTTTTCATATATTTAAAAAGGTATTATTAGATTTTTGAATTATTCTTCTTTTTTCTATTTTTTTGACAAATATTTTATATTTAATTCCTGAGCCTGAAAATTCAATACTTACTTGAGATTTAAAATTTATTTTATTGCCATTATGAATTTTATTATCATCTTTTCTTTATTTTTCAATTTATCAATATTCAAAATCTAAAAAACTTAGAATAGAAAACAGTAATAAAATTGCATTATTACATTGATTTTCTGCAATAAGATCAGATACATGAAAAGATATGGATAAAGGGAGATTTTACGATAATGTTGCAAATGTAGTCTTTGATAAAGTTTATCCTGACAAAGAAATCAATTTACCAGTTGATAAAATAATTGATTTAGCAAAAATTATTAATAAATAAAAGTAACTTTATAAAAATAACTATAGCATGAACAAAATCCAATCAGAAGCACAGCTTGAAAATAACCTCATCTCTCAATTACAAGGTCTTGAATATGACTTTGTAACTATTAAAGATGAAAAAGATTTACTTGAAAATCTTAAAAAACAAATTGAAATTCATAATTTTGATAAACTAAACTGAAAAGACTTATCAGAAAAAGAGTTTAAAAGAGTTTTAAATCATTTAGATAAATGAAATGTTTTTGAAAGGGCTAAAATTTTGAGAGATAAAATGCCTCTTGAACTAGATAGTGGAGATAAAATTCATATTGAATTTATAAATTCTAATGCTTGGTGTCAAAACGAATTCCAAGTTACCAATCAGATAACTATGGAATGAAGTTATGAAAATAGATATGATGTAACTTTACTTATAAATTGACTCCCTCTCGTTGCTATTGAATTAAAAAGAAGATGACTTGAATTAAAAGAAGCATTTAATCAGATAGGGAGGTATCATAAACATAGCTTTTGGTCTGGACATGGATTATTTAAATATATTCAAATATTTGTAATTAGTAATTGAGTAAATACAAAATACTTTTCAAATACAAAAAATTATATTAATTGAAAAAGAGATTCATTTAAACAAACTTTCTTTTGGGCTGATGAAGATAATAAAAATATTACTAAACTCGATGATTTTACGAATGTCTTTTTAGAACCTTGTCATTTATCTAAAATGATAACTAAATATATTGTTTTAAGTGAAGCTGATAACGTATTAATGGTTTTAAGACCATATCAATATTATGCTGTTGAAAAGATTATTGATAGAGTTAAAAATTCTGATAAAAATTGATATATTTGGCATACAACTTGAAGTTGAAAGACTTTAACCTCATTTAAAACAAGCCAAATACTCAGATATCTACCAGAAGTGAAGAAAGTAGTCTTTGTAGTTGATAGAAAAGACCTTGATTATCAAACAACTAAAGAATTTAATAGTTTTTCAGAGGGGAGTATTGATGGAACTGATAACACAACTCAACTCGTAAAACAATTTTCAGATACGACACCTCTCATTGTTACCACTATACAAAAACTAAATACAGCTATTTCAAAAGAGAAATATCTGAACAAAATGGAACTTTTAAAAGATGAAAAAGTTGTTTTTATATTTGATGAATGTCATAGAAGTCAATTTTGAGATACTCATGATAGAATAGTGAAATTTTTCAATAACCATCAAATGTTTGGTTTTACTTGAACTCCAATATTAGCTGAAAATAATAACAAATGAAGAACAACAGCAGATTTATTTTGAGATTGTTTACATAAATATGTTATTACAGATGCAATTAGAGATGAAAATGTATTAAAATTTTCTATTGAGTATATAAATACTTTTAAAACAAAAAAAGGTTTTGAATTATCGAGTGATGAAAAAGTTGAAGATATAAATACAAGTGAAATCTTTGAAAGTCCTGAAAGATTAGATAAAGTTACAGATTATATATTAAATATCCATAATTCTAAAACACATTCAAAATCATTTACTGCTATGTTTTGTGTAAGTAATGTAGATACACTTATTAAATATTATGAATCATTTAAAAGAAAAGATCATAATTTAAAGATTGCTACTATATTCTCATATTGAACAAATGAAGAAGATCTTGATGCTGATTGAATATTAGATGACGTTCAAATAGAAGTGAAACCATGAGAAGAAAATAAACATACAAGAGATAAACTAGATGAATTCATAGTCGATTATAATAAAATGTATTGAACTAAGTTCTCAACTCGTGATACGAAGAGTTTCTATAATTATTATAATGATATAGCTAAGAAAGTTAAAGAAAGAAGAATTGATATACTTATTGTAGTAAATATGTTTTTAACTTGATTTGATAGTAAAACTTTAAATACTTTGTATGTAGATAAAAATTTAAAGTATCATGGATTAATCCAAGCATTCAGTAGAACAAATAGAATTTTAAACGAACATAAATCACAATGAAATATTGTTTGTTTTAGAAATCTGAAAGATAATGTTGATGATGCTATTAAATTATTTTCAAATAAAGATGCTAAGGATGTTATATTAATGGAACCTTTAGAAAAATATGTAAAATATTTTAATGAAACTCTAGATACTTTACAAGATATAGCTCCTAGTCCTGATAATGTAGATGATATTATAAGTGAAGAAGAACAATATAGATTTGTTCAAGCATTTAGAAACTTATTAAGATTAAAAAATATTTTAGAATCATTTGTTGATTTTGATTTTAGTAAATTAGACATAGATGAACAAACATTTGCTGACTATAGTTCTAAATATTGGGATATCTATGATAAAGTAAAAGTAGACCACGGAAAAGAAAAAGTATCTATACTTGATGATATAGATTTTGAATTAGAATTATTACAAAAAGATGAAATAAATATAGATTATATTTTATGATTACTCGCTACTCTCGTTGAAACGAATGATGAAGAGAAAGAGAAACAAAAGAAAAATATTATTGATATGATTTCTTGAGATATACAATTGAGAAGCAAAAAAGAACTTATTCAAAAGTTTATGGATGAATATCTATGAAATATTAAAGATACTTCACTTATAAGTAGTGAATTTGAAAAATATATGAATAATGAGAAATTAAAAGAATTTGAACAATTCTGTAAAGAAGAAAATATAGATCCAAGTAAACTAGAACATGTTATATGAGATTATGTATATACTTGAAAAATTCCTTTAAGTGATGATATAGCTAAAACTATGATAGTGAAACCTAAGCTTATTGAGAGGAAAACAGTTATAGAAAGAATTAAAACTAAAATGACTGAATTATTGGAGAAGTTTGATGAGTTATAATAAAATGATCTAGATATATTTTAACAGAGAGACTCCATTATGAACAAAATTTATATAGATCATTTTATTTTTGAAGTTTTTCATATAAAATAACTCTATGTTATGCTATAGTGTCATTAGCTCCACCAATTTTTCTCTTTGTTGATTCTTCATTATTATTGAGTAATCTATCTATAATTATATTTTGCTTATATACCACTATGAATATAAAAGAAAACATGAAAATCATTCCATTATCACTAAAAATACTAGTTGTACTGTTTGCTTTCTGGGGTATTTGAGCAATGTTTGCTTTACCTATTAGGTATGAACAATGATTACCATTTTTTTGATTTACTTTGTATGGAATTTATGCTGCTATTATTGTATTTGCCTTAGATATTGTAGGGCCATTATTGTTTATTCTTTCAATATTGAAAAAGTATACTTGGGGGCCTTTAATTGCATACTCTTTTATATCAATTTTTATACTTAATAGTATTGTTGCAATATTTACTGTATGAAATGAATTATGAGTTATGTCAATTTTGATTCCAGCTATAGTATATACTGTTTTTGGAGCAATCGTTTATAAAAATAAAAAATATTTTAAATAATAATTAATCTTCCTCTTTTCACTAAACCAAAGAATATTTTTCTATGAAATGCAATTGTGTCATTAACTCCACCAATTGAATTTAAAGCAAAAAAGTAAAGTAATTATTTTGATTATTTTACTTTTTTAATTATAGTTTTAGGAGTAATTATCTTATGACTTGGAGTAGGATTTGCTCTTTTACAAAGATCAACCATATATTTTTTAGCATCTGTAATGGTATGATTAGGTTTAGACCTATTAGGAGCTATTTTTATTGTAAATAGGAATAAATAATTTTATAGTATTGATTATAACGATTAGTTTTTTTAAAAAAATATTATGCAATCAAAAGCCAAAACTGTTGATGAGTATATAAGAGAGCTTCCAGTAGAAAGAAAACCATATTTTGAAAAACTGAGAAAAGTCATAACAGACAATATCCCTGAAGGGTTTGAAGAAACTATGAGCTATTGAAGATTTGATATGTGGTTCCTCACTCTATATATCCTTCTGGATATCATTGTACTCCAGAATTACCACTTCCATTTATCAATATAGCGAATCAAAAAGGATATATAGCATTCTATAACATGTGAATATATGCTGGTGAAGACTTATCTGATTGGTTTATTGCCGAATATTGAAAGGTATGTAAGTATAAGCTTGATATGTGAAAGTCTTGTATTAGATTTAAGAAAATGGATGATATTCCGTTTGATTTAATTTGAGAATTAGTTACAAAAATGAGTGTAAAAGACTGGGTAGAATTATATGAAAATAGATATTTGAGGAAAAAATAAGTGAAACGATTTAGTTATTTCATATTTAAATTTTATCATAATAACAAAAATATGGATTTAAAAATAAATTTTGATAATAGTTATTCTCAATTACCAGAGGATTTTTATGAATCTGTGAAACCTACTCAAGTGAGGAGTCCCTCAATTATTAGAGTGAATAATAGACTAGCAAAAGAATTAGGAATAGATTTACAAGATAGAGACTCTGAAAAATTAGCTGACTTTTTTTCTGGGAATACAGTTTTAAATTGATCGAACCCAATTGCTCAAGTCTATGCTGGACATCAGTTTGGCTATTTTTCTCCGAGACTTTGAGATGGTCGCTCTATTCTTTTGGGGGAAGTCATTGATATAAATGGTAAGAGAAGAGATCTTCAATTAAAATGATCTGGTGTTACTTTATTTTCTCGTAATTGAGACTGAAGAGCTACACTCGGGTCAGTGATAAGAGAATACATTGTAAGTGAAGCCATGTATGCATTAAATATAGCTACCACTCGATCACTTGCTATGGTAAAAACTTGAGAACCGGTATATAGAGAAAATACTCATCCAGGAGCAGTGCTTTGTCGAGTTGCATCAAGTCATATTAGAATTTGAACTTTTGAATATTTTTCCTGAAAACAGGATCTAGAATCCCTAAAAATACTTGCTGATTATGTAATAACGAGACATTATCCAAATCTTGATAACAATGAAAATAAATACTTGAGCTTATTTGAATCAGTAGTAGATATTCAATCACAATTAGTAGCTAGGTGGATGAATATAGGATTTATTCATGGTGTTATGAATACTGACAATGTACTTATATCAGGAGAAACAATGGATTATGGACCATGTGCATTTATGGATGATTATAATAAAAATACTGTTTTTAGTTCTATTGATCAAAATGGGAGATACTCTTTTAATAACCAAAAATATGCTATCGAGTGGGATCTTGCTAGATTTTGAGAATCTTTGATTCCTCTTATCTCTAGTAACTCTGAGAAATCTATAGGGTTCATACAAAATAGTTTAAAATGATTTCAAAATAAATTTGATGATTATTATTACAGTGGTATGAATAATAAGGTTTGAATTTTTGAAGATAATAAGTATGACTCAGACCTTATAGATGAACTTTTAACTTTAATGGAAAAAAACAAATTAGATTATACTCTCTTTTTTAGGTCTCTATGTGAAATAGTAGAAACTGAAGATTTCAATATAATAAAAAAGCTTTGTAAAGATAATGAAATAGATATATGGTTAGGTAGGTGGTTTCAAATAATTAAAAAACAAGATATAAATCTCTCTCAAATTGTTATACAAATGAAATCATTAAATCCTGTATTTATACCAAGAAATCATAGGGTAGAAGAAGCTATACATCATGCAGTTACTGAGAATGACTTTAGTTTTATGAATACCTTAATTGAAATACTTAAGAATCCTTATACTGATAGCTTGAAATATAAAGAATATATGTTACCACCTGAGATGAAAGACCCTTCCTATAAAACGTTTTGTGGAACGTAAAATCATATATGTATAAAATTTATATTTATATATTTCTTTGTTTAATACTGATTATCTTGTATAATTTTCTAGGCTATTTTTTTAAATATATACCCATGAAAAATATGAGTTTATCTAAAAATAATAATAATTAATCTTAATATAAGTATTATGAATATAAATGAAGCATCAAGTTTCCTTGAAAACTTAATAAAAGAAACAGATAAAAAATCTGAGATTAAATTTTACAAAAATTTTGTAAACATTTTATTAAGTTTGAAAAATATGAACATAACCGAAGAACAAGTAATTTTAATTGAAAAAAAACTTGAAGAACTCGATCTCACATCCATTGAACAAAAAAAATTTAAATATTTAAAATGAAGATTTTTAAAGTTTACAATATATTTGGAAAAAGAATTTTCATTTGTTCAAGAAGAGTATTATCTATCACTTGGAGTAGGATTATGAATATGTTTTGGAATTGGATTAGGTGCAGCTCTATGATTGAATTTTGGTATAGCTAATGATACAACAACAGGAATGCTCTTTGGTATGTTTATTGGGGGAATGGTTGGAAAATATATGGATATAAAAGCAAAAAAAGAGAATCGAGTATTATGAATAAAAAAATAATAATAAGCTAGTTTTTATTTTTAAGTGACAACATAAATTATATGAAAGCAATAGTCTTTGAAAAATATGGTCCACCTGAAGTTCTTAAGCTGAAAGAAGTAAGGAAACCAGTACCAAAAAATAATGAAGTGTTAATCAAAATACACGCAACGCCTGTAACTTCGGGAGATTATAGGATGAGAATTCCTGATCCATTTTTTGCTCGTTTTATTACGGGGTTTATACATCCAATTAAAAAAATATTAGGAGTTAATTTAGCAGGTGAAGTTGAATCAGTTGGGAAAAATGTGACTAAATTCAAAATAGGGGATAAAGTATATGGAAGTACTGGTTTAGCATTTGGGGCTTATGCTGAATATAAATGTTTACCAGAAACTGCGGTTATTTCAAAAATGCCATCAAATTCTACTTATGAAGAAGCTTCTGCAGTAATTTTTGGAGGAGGAACAGCACTCCATTTTTTAGAGAAGGGAAATATAAAACAAGGACAAAAAGTCCTTATTTATGGAGCTTCAGGAGCTGTATGAACAGCTGCAGTACAATTATTAAAGCATTATGGGGCAGAAGTTACAGGAGTGTGTAGCTCAAAAAATATAGAAATGGTACAATCTCTTGGAGCGGGTAAAGTAATTGATTATACAAAAGAAGACTTTACTAAAAATAAAAACTATTATGATATTATTTATGATACAGTTGGGAAAACTTCATTTTTAAAATCTAAAGACTCGCTGAAAGAGAATGGGGTATTTATTTCAAATAATGCGAGTATGAATGATTATTTCCAACTCATCAAAACTTCTATTTTTTGAACTAAAAAGATAGTTGCGGGTGTTGCTGCTGAAAAAACTGAACATTTAGATATTTTAAGAGATCTTATTGAATCTGGAGACTTTAAATCACAAATCGATAAAGTATATTCTTTAGAGGAAATGGCTGAAGCTCATAGATATGTAGAGAAAGGACATAAAAAGGGAAATGTGGTTGTAAAAATATAACTTAGTAACATACAAAAAAGAGAGCAGAAATGCTCTCTTTTTTAGTTGTAGAATATTATCAAAGTGACACAGGTGAGTTTTCACCCCATTCATCAATATATTCTTGGTTAATAACTTTTTTCCACTCTTCCTGCTCACTTTCAGGGAGTAATGAAATAGCGTTAGGCAATACTTCGTTTACGGTAAGGAGTGGAAAATATTTTTTTCCAATTTTTTCCATATTTTCAACTACTGATACACCGTTTTTATCTAACTGTAATCGATTAATCAGCGCAATTACACCAACAATTTCAATTTCTGGATCTTCACTTTCAAGTTTTCGAATATACTCAAAGGTTGAAATACCAGATGTAGTCACGTCCTCAAATAACCAAATTTTTTTTGGGCATTGACCGGTAACCCAAAATTTATTTGCTTGGTCACCATGCTCTTTTGCTTTTGCCCTTTTTTGATAGATTTTATCAGGAATAATCCCTGCTATAATCAATTGTTCGTTAATTATCTGACTGAGTAATGTTGCACCTTCTGGTACTCCCATTATCATGTCGACCTCTTGGTCTTTTACTAAATCCGTAACTATGCCAGCTATTAGATGAGATACATCATTTAAAGATGACATAGATTGTGATAATATTCTACAGTTAGCATACCAATGAGAGATTTTTTTTGATTTTAATGTTATTCCTTCTGGTTTAATTCCAACAATACCTTGTTTTATTACTAATTCTGCTAAGTCATTTTTAAAATCAGACATTTTTAAATACCTTTTTTGAATATTTAGTTTTCACGAAACAATCATAGAGATTTATAGTCTATTTTTTAGAAAAGTCAATAAGTAATTTTTATTGATGCTAAAAAATATAAATAAAAAAGAGATATGAACATTATTCATATCTCTTTTTTAATATCTCGTATTATTACTTAAGTAATTCTTTTCCTTCTCAACCAAATTTAGTAGCGAAATAATCAATGATGAGTCAAATGACAAGTCATTCTAATATTATCCAAAAAGGAGACATTCATTCCCATGTAGTCCCTTGTATAAGTAACACAAGTCTATCGTACATAAATAATGCTAAAACAAAATTTAACCACGCTCACATAAATATTCATCTGAACCAAAAAGGAGTAGGCATATTTATGACAGGGTGTTTTTTCATAATTCAAAAGAGTCATATAATAACTCAAAATGTTGTGTACCATGCCAAAAATGCAAATCTCAGCATTAAATCAGTTTCATTAAAGACAACTGGCATTAGGAAAAAACCAAGAAGTCAAAATACAAAACCAATTGTTTTTGCGATAGCGAGTCTATTTGCTAATTTCGATTTAAATAATTTCATACATTTTTTATTATAAAATAATTCTTATTGTAACATTTTTGAGTTTTTTTACAATATTTTTGCTTGAGCTGACTTTTTCTTTGATATTTTAAGCTTCTCGATATTATATATGCAGAATTAACTCTTCATAATATCCTAAATGAAAACAATTAATAAAAAAGCCCTCTCTTTTTTGAATGAAATAAAAAACAATAATAATCGTGAATGGTTCCTGGAAAATAAAGACAGATATCTCATTATAAAAAAAGAGCTTGAAGCATTTGCAAATCAGTGGTATTTAAAACTGAATCAGTTTGATGAATCGATTCAAAACATGGAATCTGAGCCATATATGTTTCGTATTTATCGTGATGCAAGATTTGCAAAAGGGAGACCATATAAAAATAATCATGGTTTACTTATTGCTGATTGATGAAAACCATCTATGCATAAGAGAGCAGGATATTTTTTAAATATTGAACCAGGAAATAATTTTTTAGTTTGATGAGCGTATGCACCAGAAGCGGAGTGGTTACATAATATGAGAAATAATATAGTAAATGCTCCTGATGAGATTAAAGGGATTATATCAAATAGTAAATTTAAAAAAGCTTTTGAAATCAGAGGCTCAAAATTAAAGACTGCACCAAGGTGATTTGCAAAAGACCATCCAGAAATTGAATTATTAAGATACAAAGGTTTTTATGCACTTCATAATTTTACTGATGATGAAGTATTAGCAGAGGATTTTTTGATACACTTAGCCTCCCTCTGTAAGATTTTACATCCTTTTGATTCATATTTAAATAAGTTAGCAAAAAAATAACAGATATATAATATCTGTTATTTTTTTGCTTGTTCTTCTTTTATTTCATTATATTTTTTATAGTAACTCTTTCAAACATTTCAAATAAATCATCATAGTTTATAACCAGCTTTTTTTACTTTGTTTGTCTCTTTAGGAAGTTCTTTTTTTGTAGCTTTTGAGAGCTTTTTAAATCAAAAATCAAAAAGATCATCTACTTTTGATTGTAATAAAGCAAGTCAATTTCATATAGATTTAGCTGTAATGTTTATTCTCATGTGTATTGTTTTAGAAGATATTGAATTGTATGATATTGAAACTTTTTAATTAGTAAAATAAAATTACTGATATTTTTTACAAAAAATAAATAGTATGATATTATTATCTCCGATAAATAATTACTAAATTTTATTGAAAGAATGGAAATAAAAAAAATAATAAAAGGTAGTTTGAAAAGAAAACTAAAAAGGGTGAAAAAGACTTTTAAAAAAATGGAGCTTATATTCAAGAAATATATTCTCTTTTTAGAGGCTTTTAGTCTCATAGAATTGATAGTTGTAATTACTATTTTAGCAATTCTATGATCTATAGCTTTCTTTGGTGTGAGCTGATTTCTAAAAAAATCAAGAGATGTATCTAGATTTGAAAATCTAAATAGAATAGATTTTTGAATTGAAGTATTTGTGACAAAATCTTGATTTTATCCCCAGCCTGATAACGTGTCAAATATTACTTTCAGCTGAGCCACACTATGGAGTCAATGAACTTTTTGAGATACGGTTCGTAGACTAGTCTGAATTTTAAGTGAGAAACCTACTGACTTAGTGAGTTGAAATGAGTATGCATATTCTCTAGCAAATGATAGAAAGCAATATGAACTATGAACAGTTTTAGAGTCTGATGATATAATGTTGAACAGCTTTACTAATAAAGCAAATGCAAGCTGAAATATTCCTGTAAGAAGTTTGGTTGTTTGAAACTATAATTGATTGAGTTTAAGTACGAGTACAGGGTGATTAATATACGTTCTAGCTTTACCAACTATATTGAGCTATGATACAACTGAAACTGATATTATAAAACTTATTGATAAAAAAACTTTGGCCTATAAGTGATATTGAAATATTGCTTCGTCGTATGATTGAACGGTATTCAAAATTGATTGATGATTTGATTATGATCCAAGTATATTTGTTTTATATTGATGAACCTATGATAATTTAATAAATAATGAGAGTGAATGGATTCAGCTATTAAATAATATTCAATCATCATATTCTTGAACGATATTAGAGGAAAGTCCTATTTTTGATTCTATCTTGTGAGTTGAAATTGATCTCCTAAATCCTTCTAAAATTGTGAGAGAAATAGCATATGATCTTGTGAATAATCAACTAGATCTTGATTTACCATTAGAATTAACTTCATGACCTAATTGGTTAACATATGATTTAAGTAATTCTTTACTTGATAATGATACAAGATCCATTGCGCAAGATACTTCTTCAAATATGTGGTTTGCAACAAAAAACGGTGTGAGTACTTTTATCTGAAACACTTGGTGAAGTTATGCTGAAGCTGATTGATTAGTAAATAAAGATGTAAGAACCGTATTACAAGCAAGTGCTTGAGAAATGTGGTTTGCAACAAATAAATGAATTAGTACTTTGAGTGGTTCTGTCTGGACTACATATAATAAATCTGATTGATTAATTGATAATGATGTAGTAGATTTAATTCAAGATTCTTCATGAAATTTTTGGTTTGCTACAAAAAAATGAGTGAGTAAATACGATGGATCAAGTTGGCATGACTATACAACAGCTGACGGAATAGCGAACAAAATTGTCACTTGAATTACTCAGTCAGTATGATGAGATATTCGGATATCTACTATAGATGGAGTCAGTAAATATGATTGAGTATCATGGACGACATATGATGAATCTGATTGATTAACAAATAAAAATGTGAATACTATCTATTCGGATACTGTTTGAAATATATGGTTTGGAACATATGATTGAGTGAGTAAGTATGATGGAGCAACATGGACTACATACAATGAAGTTGATTGATTAACAGATCAATTTATAAATGATATTTATCAAGATTCAGACGGAAATATGTGGTTTGCGACTCTGAATTGAGCAAGTATGTATGATGGATCAACTTGGAAGGACTATACTATAATTGATTGATTAGCTGATAAGGATGTACAAGTAATATTTCAAGACCTTGATTGAAACATGTGGATAGGTACAAAAAAATGAATTACAATTTATTTTAAATAAGAAACGTAAAAAACTCTAGGATTACTTTCTAGAGTTTTTTATTTTTTTAGTAATTAAAATACTATTTAAGTTTTTTTTAAGGTTACTTTATAGACTGTTCATAGCTAATATGCTGAGATTTAACTATTAAGTCGATATTTATGAAAACAAAAGATGCAATTTTTGCTTTAGGTTGTTTCTGGGGAGTCCAGAAATATTTTGATCAAATTGATTGAGTGCAATCAACCGAAGTTTGATATACTGGCTGAGTAGTACTCAATCCTACTTACGATGATTTATTTGACCATAGCGAAGCTATTAAAATAGAGTATTATCCAGAAGAAGTCTCATATAAAGAATTATTAGAAGGTTTTGTAGAGAAAAGAGATCCCACTTGTCTTATCCAAGTTGAACAGTATAAATCAGCTATATATTATTGAGATGAAGAAGAAAAAAATATAATAGAAAAATTTTTAAATAAGATTCAAAAAACTGAGAGTAGGGAAGTGGTTGTTGAAGTCCTTCCTCAAACTCTATTTTATAGAGCTGAGGAATATCACCAAAAATACTATGAAAAAGCATGAGATACTCCTTATTCTTGTAGTTAAAGGGACAATAATTTATAATTAAAAAAAGTATGAATAATTTAAAAGAAAGATTAACTGATATACAATATCAAGTTACTCAAAATAGTGCTACTGAACCAGCATTTGATAATGAATTCTGGAGCCATGAAGACGATGGGATATATGTTGATATAGTAGATGGAACTCCTTTGTTTACATCAAAAGACAAGTTTGACTCAGGATGTGGTTGGCCAAGCTTTTCTAAACCTATTCAAGAAGACAGAGTTACAGAACACTCTGATATGAAATTATTAAGATCAAGAATAGAAGTAAGAAGTGATACAGCAGATTCACATTTATGACATGTGTTTCCTGATGGTCCTAAAGAATTTTGAGGACTGAGATACTGTATCAATTCAGCTGCTCTAAAATTTATTCCATATGACGAATTAGAGTCTGAATGATTTTGAGAATATAAAAATATATTTGAATGAGAATAACACTCTATTATTCAAAATAAAAAACCCCTTTAGTTAGACTAAGGGGGTTTTACTGTGTAACAAATAATTTCTCTGTATAACCCTCATTATCAAAAGCTTTGCTTGATTGAAAAGCAGATTTTACATTAGTTATTTTTTGCATAGAATGCATACAAATTATTTTTTAATTACCTAGCTACATATGAAAATAAACAAATACGCATTTACTCTTGTTGAACTCATAGTTGTTATTACAATTTTAGCCATTTTATGAACAATCGCGTTTATATCTTTACAGTGATATTCTGCTAATGCTCGTGATTCAGTCAGACAAACTGATATTGCACAAATAACTTCTGCAATGTGATTATTCGAAGTAAAAACATGAGTATTTCCAGAGCCAACTCAATGAGTAGATATAACATTTAGTTGAGCACAAGTTTGGAATCAATGAACTATTTGAGATAGTATAATTCTAAATTTATGAAGTTTTAATCAAAAACCTGTTGACCCTCTCACGGAATCTGAATATACTTACTCAAGACTGAATACAAAGAAAGAGTATGAAGTAGCAGCTGTAATGGAATGATCAATAGCACAAAATAGTTTAACAAATTCTGCTTATGCTGAAGGAACAAAAGTTGGGTATACTTATATAAAATGAAATTACAATCAAATACTTGCTAAAGTAAATACCTGATCTATTACTTATGTATTATGAGTACCTACTATTATTTCATGAGATATAACGCTCAGAGATATAATTTCTCTTATGCAATCTGGATCTCTAGTATATAATGGGTCATCTAACCTACCAGCAAGTTATATATGAACTGTGTTAAATACAACTTGAAATGGGGCTTGATTTACATTTAATCCATGAAACATTGTAGCTTATACATGATCAGTTGCATCTCTTAATGAAATAAGTAACCAAGTTACATTATTGAACAATTTACAAACTATTTATACAGGGACAGACGTTGTAAGTAATAATAACACTATTGAAACGATTACTGTCACAGCTAATTGAACTACTGATGAAAAAACCTTAGCTAATTTAATAGTAAAGCAACACATTAGCTCTTCAATAGACACATATGTAGATACCGGACCTACATACTTCGTAAACTCTATCGCGACAGATGCTTCAGGTAAATCATACTGAGAATCAATTGTTTATGACTCTTCTGGAAATATATATGTAGCAGGGTTATATAAATGAGATGTAACAATTTGAACTGAGACCTATACAAGTGCTTGAGATTACGATACGTTTTTAGCAAAGCTTGATTCTAATTGAAACTATATATGGAGTAAAACCGCATGATGAACTGGAAAAGATGTGCCTTATATGCTAGAAATAGACTCGAATGATAATGTATACATGATATGAAGATTCTCGACAGGAAGTCCTGATATTTTTTGAACATCATTTACTAACTCTTGAAGTTATGATATATTTTTAACAAAATTTGATTCTGATTGAAACGTATTAATTAATAAAAAATGAGGTTGAAGTTGAGATGATAGACCAAAGTGAATAGTGATTTGAAATGATTGATCTGTGTATATAACATGACAGTATGACTGAACCGCTGATATTTTTTGAATGTCTATCAGCTCTCCTGACGCAAATCCTGATAGTTTTGTAGTAAAATTAGATAATACATTAACAAGCACGTGGGTCGAGAATTCAAACTCAATTTGAACTGATTGGTGAAATACTATTGATATCGATAATGCCACTTGAGACATATATATAGCCGGATCTTTTTCTGCTAATATGACCTTATATTGAACGAGTATAACTACTTATTGAGATGGCGATTCATATGTACTTAAAATGAATAATTCATGAGTACTACAATGGATACTTACATCTTGATGAGTATGATATGAAGAGTCTGAACATATAGTTTTTGATAATAACTGAAATATCTTCTTTACAGGGTGGTTTAGGTGAGTTTCTGCAACATTGTTTTGAGAAGTTGTAAGTTCAGCAACAAATGCCAGCCGTAATGATACCTATGTTTCAAAAATAACGAGTAATGGTGTCCTTGTTTGGAATAGTATTTGAAAATGACCTGGAAATGATTACTGACAAAAACTTGCTTTAGATAGTAGTTGAAATATATATTCGGTTTGATCTGTTTGAGTATGAGTAAATGATTTATTTGGACAATCTGTCAATGCCCCGGTAGATGGAATTACTTATGTAAGCAAACTTGATTCTAGTTGAAATGCTATCTGGAGTAAATTATATTGAGAACATAAAATTAGAGATGATTATTCGGATATAAAGTTTGATGGAACAAGTCTATATTTAGTATGAGCATATGAATGAACATCCATCATTGCATGACAAAGTTTCACAGCTGTTTGATCAAATGAAGCATTTTTTGCGAAAATGGATTCAGACTGAAATGTTGAATAAAAAATAGTTCTCTTACCTTTAAAAAAATGGAAAAAATCAAGGAATGGATTGATTATTAAAAGTCACGTTTGATTTTTGATTTTAGATGCTCAGTTCATATTATTTTAAATATTTACTTGATAGATTTAAAAAATAACTATAATTGTTTAGTATAATATTATTAATAATAAACCATGGCAAAAACATATATTGATGGGACAAGCTGTAAAGCTATTACAGGACAATTTGGAGAATTTTTTAATATTAGTGTAAATGTTGAAAAATTACAACAATATGCAAATGAGAAAGGATATGTAAATATGACAATGAGCAAAAGAAAAGAACCAGGGCAATATGGTGATACACATTACTTTACATTAAATGAATGGAATCCTGAAGAAGCTAATAATAAGCCAGCAAGTACTCCAGCATCAAATAATGCACAAGGAAATAATGAAGCATGAGATATCTCAGTTGAAGATATCCCATTCTAAACAAAAAAAATAGTAATTTTAAAATTACTATTTTTTTTGTTTATGTGCTTAGGTTTAATTCCCTAAAAAATCTCACTAAAACCTTTCTCGGGTTCATTATAAACTACAAGCATTTTTTCTTTTATCAACCAGATTTTATTTGAAACTGACTCAAGTAAATCTCTATCGTGGGAAACTATAAGAGTAGTCCCATTAAATCATTCTAACATTTTTTTGATAACCTCTTTTGAATGCAGGTCTAAATGATTGGTTGGTTCATCCATTACGATTATATGTGGTTTTACTAGTAACATCTTAGTAAGTGCTACTTTTGCTTTTTCTCAACCAGAAAGTGTTGATATTTTTTGATCTACTTTGTCTCACTGAATGAGTAATCATCAGAGAATAGTTCTGATCTCTTTTTCACTTTCATAATCTTTTCAGAGCTCTTCTATGATACTTGAATTTATATCTAAATCTTCAAGTACTTGCGAGTATGACCCTATTTTAATAGTTTCATTTATTTCTGAAGTTCCATCTAGTGCACTTAACTCTCACAAAATAGTTTTGAGTAATGTGGTTTTCCCAGCTCAGTTTTCTCAAATAATTCAAATTTTATCAGATTTATATACTTCTATATATTTTGGGAGTGTTACTATAGGATAGTCATATCATACTTCTACATTATGAAGTTTCATGATAACTTCGGGGAGTCTTTTATCTGAGTTTACTTGAATCATTTTTATGATTGATTCATTTTCAGGTTTTGTTAATACGTCTACCTTATCAAGAGCTTTAATTCTACTTTGAACACTACTTGCTTTTGCAGAATTAGCTCTAAATCTATTTATATAATCGTTTTGCCTATCTATTTCTCTCTTTTGATTCGTATAGTCTTTCATTTCTTTATCAAAACGAGACTGTTTTTCTATTAAATACTCTTCATAGTTTCCTGGGTAATTATGGATACTTTTATTTGATATCTCTGCAATCTTAGTTGAAGTGTTATTTATGAATCTAATATCATGTGATATTGAAAGGATTGCCTTCTTCCAATTTTTACAAAATTGCTCTAAAAAAATTATCCCATTAATATCTAAATGGTTTGTTGGTTCATCGAGTATGAGTAAATCAACTTCTTGAATTAAGAATTTTGCAATTTGTACTTTTGTTTGTTCTCAACCAGATAACTGTAATACGTTAAAATCAAGTTGTTCGTCTGAAAATCAAAAATATTTTAAAATATCTAGTTGAAGAAGATATTTTTTGAAACCATCTTCTTCTATAAGTGATTTATTTAAAGACTCAACTTCTTCCCAAGCTTCAGAATCATTTTGTATTTCATTGAGCCTTGCAATTTGTTTATTTATTTCAGGAAAAAGTTCAAGCATTTCTTCTTTGAGGGTATTTTTTTCTGATTTCCAAAAAAGATCTTGAGAGAGATATCATATATTTAATCCTGGTGCTATTTCTATAATACCATCTAAGTTTTCCTCTTTTCAGATAATCATTTTAAGAAGAGTAGTTTTTCAGCATCAATTTTTTCAAATAAGAGCAATTTTATCATTACTATTTACTTTTAAACTCGCATTTTCAAATAAATATGTTTGCTCAATGTTTTTATTTAAGGTTTTTATATTTATTAAACTTGATACTATTTTTGATTTTCATTCAAAAAGGTATTTTGGAATGGTTTCCAGTGAATAGTTTTTAACAGCTCATTGAGTTTTCATATCATTACCTTCTAACTCAAATTCTTTATCTAGAAATTTATTCAGTCTTTTTAATTTTGTTTCTGGCTTAATCTTTTTTGGTATCTCAGCTAAAAAATCATCACAGATTTCTTTTACTTCTTCATAAGTAAAATCATCATGATGTTCTAAAACTCTATTTATTATATTTTCCAGCATGTTTTTATATGAATATAATTATTGATTTAGGGGATTATAATAGTAATTAATAAAAAGGCTATTAAAAAGTACAAAATAAAAAAAGCTTTTGATAATAAATCATCAAAAACTTCTTTTATTAGAAACTAATTATTGAAAATTAGCTAATTATACTAGTTGAACGTTAAGAGCTTGTTCTTTTCCGTTTTTACCTTCACCAACTTCAAAGCTAACTACGTTACCTTCTTCTAAGCTGTCGAATTCTATACCTTCTAAATTGTTAGCATGGAAAAATACATCATCTGCTGCGTCTTCTAATTTAATAAAACCAAAACCATTTAATTTTACTTTAATAATACCTTCTTTCATAAAAATGTGTAAATAATAATAAATAAATAATTAACCAGAAGTAAATCTAATTAATTACAGTAGATGAATTATATACACATATGAGAATAAACCAAATTATTTTTATATTTTCTTTTATATTTTTAGGATATTTTAAGTTCTATCATTGACAAGAGTCCGCAAAAAAATATACTTTTAGTAGTATTTTATACCTTTGTAATCAAAGAATAATAAATAATTATATTTTTTTATATGAGTAATTCTTGAGTAAAAAAAGTCCATTTTTCTTTTATTTTTCAACTCCTTTGCTTGATAAGCCTGGTGTTTTTTTCTTACCAAACATATGCTGCAGCAAATAATTGGAGCTTTGATGTTCAATGAAATTATACTGTATCAGATGTTAATAGTATCGATATAAGCTCTTCTATTGCTACATTAAAAGAGAAATTTAATCATATAGGAAGTGTGACTGATGGGACAGTTCTGAACGGAGCTGATGATGTGGTTGTTGATTGAAATTATGCATATATGACAGCTTATAATGGTGATAGATTTCAGGTTATTGATATTTCAGACCCAACTTCTCCTATTATTGTTGCTACTCTACAAAATAATTGATGAACTATACGTTTAGATTGAGCTTCTTCATTGGTGAAAGATTGAAATTATATATATATAGCTTCACAAGTGAGTGATGCTGTACAAATTATAGATGTTTCATCTCCAACAAGTCCAGTTGCAATAGCTCAAGTTTTAAATAGTCCGACTTCTAATAGATTAAACTGAGCAAGGTGAATAGTAAAAAATGGGAATTATTTATACGTATCTTCTCAATCAGATCATTCGATAGTTGTTATTGATGTTTCTAACCCTGTCTCACCTGTTTGGATTACAGCATTAAGGGATACAACGAATTTAAGATGAACAAGATGACTGTATGTATCTTGAAATTATATATTTGCTACAGCTTATACAAGAGATAGAATTACAAGTGTTGATATTTCAAACCCAATAGTTCCTGTAATTGATGATAGTATTACTGATACTCGTTTAAATGGTGCCTGGAAAATTACCATTTCATGAAATTACGCTTATGTGTCATCATATATAGATGATTCTCTCCAAATAGTTGACATTAGTGATCCATCGAATTTATTTATTGCACAGTCTATTGATGATGGTTGAGATTTTCTTTTAAACTGAGCAAGAGGTTTATTGATTGAGGGGAATACTCTTTTTATTACAGCTAATGTAGATGATGCAGTAAGTGCCATTGATATTTCAAATCCTCTTTCACCACTTTTCCTAAATTCTATCCTTAATTCATGAGGTTCTCAAGAACTGAATGGTGCGAGGTGAGTATTTAAAGTATGAAATTACCTATATATAGCTTCAGGTGTAAGTGATGGATTGGAAATTTTAACATATGAATATGATTCACAGAGCCCAGATGTGATTCCTAATACAGGGTATGATTACTTATGATATAATATTTTATGATTTTCAGAAACATTAGGCTGATGAAACCAAGGAACAGTAACATATCAAATATCAAAAAATGATTGAATTACCTGGTATTATTATAATGGTGCTTCATGGCAAACAACAGTCTCATGAGTAATAAATTCAAGCTCCGCATCTATTATACATACAAATATCTCTACTTTTGATGCTCTATGATGAGGAACTGATATATTTACATTCAAAGCATTTTTAACTTCAAATGGGACTCAGCAAGTAGAATTAGATTGAGTTTCTGTAATAGTAAGTGATGATCCAGGACCTGGTTGAGTCGGAACTAATTTACAAATATGGCTGAAAGCTGATCAAGGGACAAGTACTACTACTGATTGAAATAGTGTGAGTAGTTGGAATGACCAATCTTGAAATGGTTTTAATGCATGATGATGAGTATCACCTATATATAGAAGTAATACAACAGATTCTCTTAATTTTAATCCTGTGATTGATTTTAATGGATCAACACAATATTTAGAAAACTTAAATAATGGAGCGTACACGGATAGTTATTTGCTTGTTGTTGTTCCTGATAGTACTATTGATGGAACTATTACCTGACAGGTTCCATTTGGATTTGATTGTTTTTCATGAATATTAAGTACATGAACATGCTGATTAAGCTTTGCATGAGTAACACTAGGTGCCTTTACTGCAGCAATTAATGATGAAGTTATTACGCATGCAATTTGATCAAGTGTAAATTTGAGAACATCTCAGATTTGAATAGCATCTTATGATGCATGAAAGCCAATGCTTATTATTTCAAATGAAAATTCATGAGCAAATGGACTAGAACTATATGAAAAGGGTTTACAAGTAGATAATTATACTGTAAATACATATCAAACACTGAGTACAGCGGATTATGCATTATGAAGAAGTTTAGATAATACCTATCCTTTTTATTATAATGGGAAAATTGCAGAGGTAATTAATTATAGTGGAAGAATTGCAGATGCTGATAGAGAAAGATTAGAGTCTTATTTATCTTTAAAATACTGAATGACTCTTAATTCTTGAGTACAAAATTATACAGCATCAGATGGATTAACAAGTATATGGTCAACGGCTTCAGCATGATCATATATACATGATATATTTGGTATATGAAGAGATGATATATCTGAGTTATGACAAATAAAATCAAAGTCTGTAAATAATGATAATATTATTACTATTGAGGCTATATCTGAAGGGACAAATTCATCTCCTAGTTTTGTTGATATATGAGATTTCGAGTTTTTAACACTTGCAAATAATGACTGAGGAAATACTTGGACGGCTGTAGATGCACCTGCTTGATACTATTCACTTTCTCGTATCTGGAGGGTTCAGGAAACAGGGGAGTTATGAACTGTGAATTTGGATTTTGACCTTGCAAATATCAATTTTGATGTTCCTGTCTTGAGTGCTTGAACAGATTATTATTTCGTTTATGATAGTGATAATGATAATAGTCTTGCTGATGAAATTCCACAAGTAATGATAAATACAAGCTGAGATATTTGGCAAATTCCTTGAATAAACCTTAATAATACACGTGAATTTACTATAGCTACACTTTCTTCTACAAATAATATCCCTACAGATATATCAGTTTCAAATAATAGTATTAATGAGAATATCTGAGCATGATCCACAGTATGAACTTTTACAACTACTGATGCAGATATTTGAGATAGTCATGTCTATACTTTTGTTGCATGATCATGAGATGATGATAACTGACTTTTTTCAATAGTAGGATCAATTTTATCTATAAATATTTCTCCTGATTATGAAATAAAATCAACATTTAGTATAAGGATTCAGACTGATGATTGAAATTGATGACAATATCAAGAAACATTTACTATAAATATAAATAATATATGAGAAACTGTTAATTCAATTATTGATTTTGAAAATATATTAAATGAATATAAGTATAATGTTACGTCATGAACGTGGACAAGGACTACAACAAATCCAAATGAATGATCTTACTCTTTTGAGAGTAGTAATGGATGAGATAATACTCAGTCTTGTTTTGAAGTAACACATACTTTTGATGCAGTTTGAACAATTAATTTTGATTATGAAGTATCTTCTCAGGCTTGAAGTGATTATTTAAGGTTTTATATTGATAATGTAGATACTCAAAATTGGTCGTGAACGGTTCCATGGGCCACATATTCTAATAATACTATAGTAGCTGGAACTCATCAATATAAATGGTGTTTTATAAAAGATGGATGATGAAGCTCAGGTACTGATAATGCTTTTATTGATTATATTACATTTGAAAATACTGCAGTTGATTCTACTGATCCAGTTATCTCATCTATCAATTTTTCTTCATGATCTCTGTTGCCATGATGAAATCATAATATTGTTATTAACTATTCAGATGCAGAATCATGAATAAATACTTCTTCAGATATCATATCATTGAATAAGTGGAATGGGAGTTCTTGGTGAGCAGATATATCTGCAACAGGATTTAATCTATGATCCAAAGTAGTAACAGCAACATCTGCGACATATCCAACAAATGATCTTAGCTTTTGAAAATATAGGTATAGTTTTCAAATATTTGATAATAACTGAAACAGCGCTACAACGTGAGCAGTTTTTTATATAGACATTCCAGAATTGATTGTAAGTACATGAAGTTTGGATGCTGGAACACTTCCAAGTTGAGGACTCAATTTCTCAACAGATGAGATTATTATTACCGTAAGAACTCTCTGAGCTGGATTTGATGTACAGCTCTCTAAAGATGCTACTTTTGATAATTGAGGCTCATCTATAATTATTGATTGGGATGGTTTAGAATGAGTATGATATGATGCATTTCCATACAGTTGAACAAATTTAAATATAAACTTAAATCCTGTGATTGCTACTCAAATTCAAAGCTTGAATACAGATGGATTACAAAATACATATACCTATAATATAAAAATCTGAACACTTATAGATGAACTTCAAGCAGCAGGGAATTATACAACAAGTTTATCATTTTATCTGAATTTGAGTTATTAAAACTATTTAACTATTTACTTTTATTACTTTTTTGATAGTATCTGGCTGATTTAAAAAATAGTTATCTATTCTTTTAGATAGCTATTTTATTTTACTTAATAACTAATATTTGATGTTACTACTCTCATATTTAAATAAAAAATGATTTTTTGAAGAGTTTAAGAATAAAACTCAATTAAAAACTGATATATTATCATGATTAACGGTAGCTTTGGCTCTTATTCCAGAAGCTATTGCATTTTCGTTTGTTGCATGAGTAAATCCAATGGTGTGATTACATGCTGCTTTTATCGTATGATTATTAACTGCAATTTTTGGATGAAGACCAGGTATGATTTCTGGTGCTACCTGAGCTTTGGCTGTTGTAATGACTTCTCTTGTTCTGGCTCATGGTATTGAATATCTCTTTGCAACGCTTATTCTCATGTGACTTATTCAAATACTTTTTTGAATATTCTGATGAGCAAAATTCGTGAGACTTATACCTCATCCTGTAATGCTTGGTTTTGTAAATGGACTCGCAATCATTATCTTTTTAGCTCAAATCGGGCAATTTAAAGTATGATGAGAATGGCTGGCTCAAAAAGAACTCCTCATTATGTGAGGTTTGATTTTGCTTACTATGTGAATCATTTATTTTTTACCAAAATTAACAAAAGCAATTCCATCATGATTAGTTGCTATTGTATTTGTTACATTACTTGTCCTATTTATACCTGGTTTTGAAGGAGTAAGAACGGTATCATCATACTTATCTGAAAATGGCTATACAGGTTTGATTGGTTCATTTCCAAGCTTCCATATTCCTATTATAGATATACCACTTTTAGAGATGTTGTATATTATTATCCCATATTCGTTTATTCTTGCTATTATTGGTTTAACAGAATCATTAATGACTCTAACTCTTATTGATGAGATTACTGAAACAAGATGAAAAGGGAATAGAGAATCAATTGGTCAATGAATTGCAAATACTATTTGTTGATTTTTCGGTGCGATGTGAGGGTGTGCGATGATAGGGCAATCAATGATCAATATATCAAATGGATGAAGGGGGAGAATGTCTTGAATTTCATCTTCAATATTTTTAATACTTCTTATTGTTTTTGCTACTGCATACATTTCAATGATTCCTCTTGCTGCGCTTGTAGGGCTTATGTTTATAGTTGTAATTGGTACGTTTGCATGGCCAACAATAAAAATGTTAAATAAAATTCCAAAAAGTGATGCATTTGTAATAATTGCGGTTACTACTATTACTGTTGTAAGTTGAGATTTAGCTCTTGCAGTGGTATCATGAGTTATTATTTCAGCTTTAGTTTTTGCTTGGGAAAAGGCAGAATGTATACATGTAGAAAAGTTTATTGATTCAGATAATATTACTCATTATGACTTAGATTGACCAGTGTTCTTTGGTTCGATTACAAAATTCAAAACATTATTTGATGTAAAAAATGATACAAAAGAAATTATTATTGATTTTGCTGATTCAAGAGTAATGGATCATTCTGCTATTGAAGCTATAGATTCTCTTACAGAAAAATATGAAAAAGCATGAAAAACGCTTCATTTAAAACACCTATCACCAGATTGTAGAAAGCTTATCAAGAATGCAGATAAAATTGTTGATATTAATGTAATTGAAGACCCAACATATTTCGTAGCAGATGATAAATTAGCAATTTAAATAATATAAAAATTGGAATTAAGATTAATTTAAGTTTTACTCATAAAATATCGTTTGAGTTTTAGTAAAATAATATTACAATGTCTTATAGGCTAGAGCTTTTTTAAAATATTTTATTACGATGTTAATTTTATATTATTTGTTAATTTTTATATTATGAAAACATGTTCTATAATTAAAAAAACGGTAACTTCGTTGGTCTCTATTTGGATATCATATGTCTTTTTGATTTCACTCACGTTTAAGTTTACTGATGATCCAGAAACTCAACACATTTTTTGAACTATATGAGAGTGGATGAGTATGACTTTTTGAGAGACTATTTGAAATTGATTTACTAATTACTGAGCATATCTGATATGAACAGGAGAGTTAATTATATCAATATTACTCATCATTCCTGTACTTATGTATATAGCTAAATTACTATGATTATTCAAGGCAAAGATGGTTCCAGAATATCTATTTGCTCTGTGAGGTTTGTGAGCAGTAATGATCATGTCATGAGCTATATTTTTTCATTTATTTACTCCTCTTGGTGTAGAAGTAAATAATGATGGAGGAAGTTTATTTAGAGCAGCAGTCTCAATCTGGGGATTGTGACTTGCCTTATTTGTAACTCATTTCAAGAATCTTTTTACAATGATTAAGAAAATAATTGAAGTAATGTGATTTTGAAAAAAAATGTAGGTTGTATAAAAAGGAAGAGTAACAATATATATATAAGTTTTATAATCTATGTGAATAGAGAGTTGAGTTTCAATGAGTGAAGAAAATACATTAACAAATGAAGATGTAATAATAGAGTCAGAGAATATTTTTCAGGAGATATCCTATTTAAATGATTTATCAGATTCATCGTACGAATTAATATGAAAACATGTTAGGCATGTTGTTGATCATATGAATACTGTCATAAATTGATATATAAAAGCAGAATATAATGGAGAGCCAGGTATTATTGATTATCCATGAACAAGGACAAGAGATAGCTTATTAGAAACGAGTTTTAGGGATTTTAAAATCGAGATTTTTCAGATAATTGACACGCTTAAATATAAAAAAATTGACCTTACCAAAAATGTTACCAAGATAGATACTATTCCTAGCTGAAAAAAAGTGCACATAGTAACAAATTATCAAAGTGAAATATTATATGCACATTTTCAACATAAAACTCATCATTTAGATACTATGGTACGTATTCTTAAAGCCAATTGAATTAATGTAGAGAATTCTAATATATGAAAAGCTGCATCAACAATTGCTTTTGAAGCAAGTAAAAAATAATACTGAAATTTCCCGATTATGCTCAGATTAAAAATAATTTTGTACTATATTTATTCCTGCACGGTTATCAAAACAAGACCATGGAGGTTTTTTCAGTTGAATGCAAAGTATTTTAATGATGAAAAAGGTATTTACTCAAAATGTGAGATAGAGGATAATATTCCAGATAAGTGGAAATTACAGAGTTATATCATAGAAAGTAATTTGTCTATAACAGATCAAAAAAATAAAATTTTATCAAGAATGTCACTTCCTGTTTTTTTTAAACCCGAATGGGGACAAAATTCTCATGGAATATTCGTAGTAGAGACTGAAAAAGAATTAGTGAGGCGTTTAAAGCAAATTAAAAAAGATAATATATCATATATATATCAAGAAACTTCTCAATATCAGAATGAATATGAGGTATTATATACAAGGGATCCTATTCAACCTCATATGATTACTCTTCAAAGCATGGTTGAAGCAAAACCAAGTGAAGCTTCAAAATATCCTATAAATGGAATTTATTGTAATACGACATATCATGATATATCAGATAAATGGAGTGAGACTCAGAAAGAAAGATTTAGATGATACATGAAAGAAATATGAGACTTTAACATAGCGAGGGTATGAATAAAATCTCATAGTCTTCAGGATTTAAAAGATTGAATATTTGAAATATTTGAAATAAATATTTTTATTCCATTTCCTTTGCATCTTCTTGATAAGAATATTTTACAAATTGAAAAGAACAAGTTTCTAAAAAAATTTACGAAAAGTTTAGCTCTTTTGACTTCACATATACCAAAGGAAAATAACAAATCTATATTTTTTAGAAAAATATTTACTCATTATAAAATTAAATTAAATAATAATAAGTCCTTTATGAAAATTAAAAAATTAATATATAAATTTATAGAAGATAAGTTTTTACATGGATGCTCTGATTATAATTCACTAGAAGTGAGAAAATTATGTAGATCAAAGAAACAAGCAAGAGAGATGTTTCAAAAATATGATGTTCCTCATGCAAAGGGAAGTATATTTTATAATCCCTATACAGCTTATAAATTTGTACAACAGCATTGATTTCCTGTAGTTTTAAAACCAAACGTATGAGGATACTCGCGCGGGAGCTTCTTTCCAATCACGAATTATAAAGATTTTTGGAAAGCTATGTTTTTTGTAAAACTTTGGTGGCCATCAAGTGTTATAGAGCAATATTTATTATGAAAAAATTATAGAGTTGTAGTAACAAAGTGATCGGTTGATATAGTTATGGAAAGATACCCCGGTTTTGTAATCTGAGATGGAAAAAAAACAGTTTCTAGACTTATTGATGAAGAAAATAAGGAGAGAGAAAAAATGAATTTAATTCCTGTTATTCATACTATTGAAAAGTGAAGCAGAGTAAAAAATCATATGAAACAATTTGGCTATCACTTTGATAGTATATTAGAAAAAGGGAAGAAATTAACAATGTATCATAGAGTTTCTTTAGCTCCAGGAGGAGTACTCGAAACAGTTGGAGTAGAAACTATCACTGAAAAAAATAAAGAAATATTTTTTAAAATTCTTGATGCGTTTGGAGCGAATGTATTTGGTATAGATGTCATTATGGAAAAGGGAATTGATGTAGATTTTGATAAGCAAGAATGTATATTCCTAGAAGTAAACTCGAGACCATATCTTGAAATGCATAATTATCCAAGATATTGAGAAAAACCAGATATGAAACCATTATATGAGAAACTTGATGCTCTTGATATTACGTGAAGAGGGATATATTAAACCTTTATATTTAAATGAGATAACAGGATAAATGAAAAAAATATTATACAACTTTTTGTGACTCCATTCTATATTAACATGATTATTCATATTTTTTATTCCAGTATTTCTATATAAAAATTGATTTTCTCTTTCGGAGATTTCATATTTTATATCACTTACGTGACTGAGTTTTGTTATATCAATGCTTGTATGGGATAGAATCAGATACAAAGGTGGTATAAGAATCCTGATTGTCATCTCTTTTTTTCTTGAGATCTGAATATTATGTGTTTGAACACTTGATAAAAATTTCCTTTTTTTATTTTTATTTTCAATTATATATTGAGTATATAATTGTTTTTTTTGGCTTACAAAAAGAGTTCTTTTTGTTTCGAGTACAGAGAAACATGAAGTATGAGATAAATTTTGAAATATTCAAATTATTGCATTTGTCCTTGTAAAAATAGGGATTTTGCTTTGATCATATCTTTTAGGGAATAATCACTATGATTATGTATTAGTAGTTTCAATCTTGTTATCTGCATACGGGGTATATTACTTTGTAAGTCATAAGAAATTGGTGAAAAATTTGGAAGAATTTTCTCAAGCATCACCAGTTTCTCTCAAAAAAGTATTCCTTTTTAAGGATAGATTAAGGTCTAAGTATATATTTATGCTAGACGGACCATTTTTATTTTTTGAAAGTTTTTTTTGGTTATTGTCATTATTTTTAATTACTGGACAAAGTTATCATAAGTTATGAATTTTGGTGGTTGTGTTAGCTATTGTTTTTTCAGTAATTTTTATATGAATAAAGAAAAAAATAGATAAGGTACAATGACAACAACTTCTTTATGTTGCGGTGATATTATATGCCTTTTCCTGGATATTTAGATGATATGTAGGTAATTTAGAAGATAATTATGTTATCTATCTACTGGTTCTGGTTATTGCATTTTGCACTTCGTTTTTCCGTCTGGTTTTTAATAAACAATTCTTTCATACGGCAAAAAGTGTAGATACCCACAGTTATATGATGATGAAAAGTTATTATTCTCAATTCTTTATATTTTTTATATTTTGAGTTTTGGCTTTGATCTTTTATAATACAAAATGGAGTATTGAAATATCTTTAATGTATGTATACTATATCTTAGCACCAATATCATTATTATTTATTTTGTATAAACCCCTTTGAAGTTCACAAACATAATTTAAAAATTATTTTTTTACCTTTTAATTATTATATATATGTTATATATATTTCTAGGAATTATCTGATTTATCATTGCTTTGTTATTATGTGTAGCAATATATGATAGATTTTTTCAGACAAAAAATTTAGTACTTGCAAACTTTCCACTTATTGGGAGATTCAGATACTTAGGCCATGAAATAAGACCTTTTATAAGGCAATATTTTTTGGATGATAATGATTTTGTAAATAGAGTTGTAATTGATTGGATTTTAAAGGTATCAAGTGGGAAAACTGGATATTTTTGATTTGATAAATTTGATTCGAGTGGAACACTTCATAATGGTCAATATGATATGATTCACTCTTCAACTCCATTAAATGCAGATGAAATGGATGTAAAATTTCCAATTGTATGAGAAAAAAGAAAACACCCATTTCAATTTGGTTCATATATATATAGAAGTGCGATGAGTCTGTGAGCTCTTAGTTTTGAGGCAACTTCTGCAATGGCTGCAGCTTGTGCTGACACAAAAGCACCATTCAATACAGGAGAATGAGGATTTGCGATTCAACATGTTCCAAGGATTCCATTCAGTGAAGATAAAAAATATTTTAAATATGTTAGACTTCCTAAAATTTGAAAAATACTCTACAAGTTAACACCTTGAGCAAGGTTAAAAAATCATATCGTTGATATATTTGCGAAACAATTATTAGAAAAAGATAAAACTGATTTATATTTATTTTGCAAAGACTCGTTTGTATTTTATACCATTGATTGGTCAGCACCATTAAGTGCTTTTCCAAAAGTAGAAGATATGACAGATGATTTCTGACAAGTTATTTTACAAATAGGTTCGTGACTCTATGGACTTAAAAAACATACTACAGATGGAAGTTTAGAATTTAATTGGGATAGGTTTCAGAAAATTATGTCATTTTGTAGAGGGGTTGAAATTAAACTTGCTCAATGAGCAAAACAAAGTGGTTGAGTACTAAAAGCTGTAAAAAATAATCCAACGGTAGCTGCAATTAGGTGAGTAGAGCCAGGACATGATCTGATATCTCCAAATAGATTCCCCTTTTATAATAAATGATGAGAAAAAGAGTTCTTTGAGTTTATTGATCATCTTTCTGAAAAAGCATGAGGAAAGCCTGTGTGAATGAAGATAGTTATATCAGATAAATCAAACATTAAACCACTCGCAAAAGCAATTGCAGATTATCCAGAAATAGCACCAGATTTTATTACTATTGATTGAGGGGATGGTGGGTCATGAGCAGCTCCAATTTACCTTTCTACATTATTTTGAAAGAAAATATATGAAGCTCTTCAGATAGCTATTGAAACTCTCAATGAATATAATGTAAGAGATAAGGTAAGAGTATTTGCATCTGCAAAACTCTATTCTCCATTTATGTCAGCGAAGGCTCTTGCTCTTTGAGCAGATGCAATTTGAAATGCAAGGTCTATAATGATTGCATGAGGGTGTATTAGAGCTGGTTTATGTTCAGGTGAATATTGAGATTGTCCTGTAGGGCTTGCAACTATGAAAAAGAAAAATAGAAGAGCATACAAACAAACTTGGGATAAAAAAATAGAACAAATTGGGAATTTTGTGAAAGCTCATAATAAATGATTAATTCAAGTAGCATCAATTTCATGAGTGAATAGCCCACATTTACTTGAAAAAAAGCATATTGCTGAACAATTAAAAATGAATATTAGGAAATAAGATCTAATGTATCAAAAAATAGCCTATTATTTATAATGCAACGAGTATAAAAGTCTAGTTAAAATACTAGACTTTTATTATATTAAAAATACTATACGGAGGAATCTTATCATAAAACTTTGCAAAGTTATGAGAAATACTACAAAGGGTTTCACAATAGTTGAGTTGATAGTTGTTATAACAATATTAGCGATTTTGTGAACTATAGCTTTTTTATCACTTCAAGGGTACTCAAAAAAATCAAGAAATTCAGTAAGATCTATTGATGTTTGAACTATGAAACAAGCATTATGAATTTTTGTAGTGAAAACATGAAAGTATCCCCAAGCAGATAATGCTCAGGATATAACATACTCATGAGCGCTTGTTTTTTCTCAATGAGTATTTTGAGATAATGTTATGACAAACTTAGGAACTTTATCACACAAACCAGTTGATCCTTTATTAGAATTAGAGTATAATTATTCTGTTTCTAGTTCAAGAAAAAAATATGAGATTGGATGAATTATGGAGGGAGATTTGTTTTCTTATAATAATAACATTATTTCAGAAACAAATGCGCTTTCAAATAATGAAGCTCAAGCTTTTGTTGCATGAGAATATGATTTGTATGATATGAAAGTTCAAACTTGAAGTACTTGTTATAATTTAGCAATACCATCAATGATGATAACAGATGTTCCTGCATGATGAATCTTATCAAATGCTGGAACATACAAATTTAGTTATAATACGAGTTTAAATATTCCAACAAATTTTCAAGACCAAGTGGATACTCCACTTACATGAGTCGATTTTACTATCTCAGAAGTTTTAAATTCATGTAGTGTTACCACTTTATCAGAATTAAATTCATATATATCTAAGTTATCTCTTGCATATCAAACATTTAATTGAAAAATACAATTTGATCAAATAATTTTCCATTCACTTACCACGCCTTTTCAGCTTTGATCAATTGAAAAGTTAAAAGAAAATGGAATAAAGATTTGAAACGATTTAGTTCAAGCAGTGAATGATGCTGCACCTGATAATCTTTTCAGTGATACATTTTGAACTGATGAAGCTTTGCTTTCTCATGTACCTGATACTTTGTGATCATGGACAGGGGCTAGTATATGATCATATTCTATTGTCTGAAATAAATTAAGAAAAATTAGTGCTTGATCATGAGTGATTCCTCTACCTTCTCCTGCTATTACTTCTGCAGATACAATACTTGAATTGACAATATCTGATTTCCAATGAGGAGATATAAAGATATATTCTCGTTATGTCGATGCAAACAATTATTATGTAATTACTCTTCATCCTACAAATTGATATAATATAGAAAGAATGTATTTGTGAAGTTTGGTTTCTTTGGATTCACTTGTTGAAGCTATTCCAAATAATAGTACGGTGAAGATTATATTTTCTTGAATTAGTATAGAATTATTTATAAATGATATTCCAAAAAGTTTTTATTGAGATGGTACTATTATGTCAGTTTGAAATCCAATTATAGAATTAAGTGCTACGAGTGCTGAAATTGATGATTATAAACTTTTATATAAATAAGATTAATATTTAAAAAAACAACTCATTTTTATGAGTTGTTTTTTGCTATATATATATAAGTATGATATCCTTTTACATAGTTTATAGAAAATAAAAAATTAAATTTATGTTAAATGATTGGATAAATGACTTTATGATATTTTTTGAATATCATAAAACGATCGTACTTTTGGGTTTTGTTTGAGTGCTTATAAGTTGATGAGTAGTATTTGCATTTATTCCTTCTTTTCAGGAAAGTGAGAAATTAATAGTAATTGAGGTTTCAAGTCCGGATCAACAGGAAGAAACTGATACTTCATCTGAATGACCAGAGTGAACTTCAAATGAAACTTCTACTCAAGCTTCTGAATGAGAGTGAATTAATGAAGAGGTTCCTTATGCATCTGCACCTGATCAATCAAATACTTCTGAGTGATCAGAAAATACAAACTCTACAAGTACATCTAACAAATGAAGCTCTTCTAGTCAAAATACTAATTGATCAACAGAACCTGATAGTTCCACAGTGACAGAAAAGTGAAAAACAGATATTATCGAAGATTCAACTGATATTGTAGAGGAAGTAGTAAAAGAAACTGAAATCATAACAGAAGAAGAACCACTACAAGAAACAACAACTCCAGTTATAGTAACTCCAACGGACCCAACAGATCCAACGGACCCAACAGATCCAACGGACCCAACAGATCCAACGGACCCAACAGATCCAACGGACCCAACA